>Ga0214216_1000490_pt1 | contig 13554 bp, 8 predicted proteins | sample TroBogypolimnion_12_FD_153054 | JGI IMG/M metagenome (GOLD analysis project Ga0214216, IMG submission 153054) | Freshwater microbial communities from Trout Bog Lake, WI - 27JUN2007 hypolimnion | ecosystem: Environmental > Aquatic > Freshwater > Lake > Hypolimnion/Profundal zone | place: Trout... | reverse complement strand
CGGAAAAATCTCTTTGGTAAATACCTTTGGCTGGCAATCCAACACTTCGGATGCCTCAGGCGCATCTGTTGTGAACAAAGCTTATTCGAACAGCCTTTTCCTGAGTCTCGCCCAACCTCTTTTCACCTACAACAGGACGAAGGTTGCCCTGAAAACGCTGGAACTAAACAATGAGAATGCCCAACTGAGCTACTCCATTCAGAAACTGACTCTGGAGAAAACAGTGACACAACTTTTCTACAATGTATACATGGCACAGATGAGCCTGACCATTATGGAAGAACAAAATCAAAATACGCAGAAAAGTTACGACATTATCAAGAATAAGGTCGAGGCCGGTTTGGCAGCAAAAGAGCAGTTGTTTCAGGCTGAAGTGAACCTTGAAACAGCAAAATCCAGCAAGGCTTCTGCCCGCGTCGCGCTTGAAAGTGCCAAAGATCAGTTCAAACAATACATTGGAATGGACATTTTCGAAGAGATATCTGTCTTGACGGATGTGGCCGTCGTACCAATCGAGGTTGATGGCAAAAAGGCGATGGAACACGGACTTGCCTCCCGTATGGAACTGCGTCAACGCCAGATAAGTATCGAGAGTTCGATCCTCGACATGTATGCCGTAAAGGCGGCAAATGAATTCAGGGGAGACCTGGCCCTCTCAATTGGTGTGGCCGGTGATGACCCGGCACTGGGAAAAATCTATGACAAACCAACCCAGAGCCCTCACTATGGAATTACCTTCACGGTCCCGATCTTTGACTGGGGTCAGAGAGCCGCTCAAATCAGGGCGCAGGATGCTGTCATCAATACCCAAAAACTAAGCTATACCACCCAGGATGTGCAAATCAAACTCGATATCAGACAGAGCGTCAGAAACCTCAGCAACCTGGTAGGACAGATTGCGAGTGCGCTTGAGAACCAGAAAAATTCTCAGCTTACCTATGACATTAACCTGGAAAGGTATAAAAATGGAGACTTGACAAGTATGGACCTGAATCTTTTTCAGCAACAGTTGTCAAGCAATAAAATGGCTTATGCCCAGGCACTTATCAATTACAAACTTGAATTGTTAAACCTGAAGGTTATCTCCTTGTACGACTTTACAACCAACCAACCGGTTATTCCTGATCAATACCTGCACCCCAAAGAAGTAAAAAAATAATTAATCCCAGAAAAAATAAATTATATGAAAATCAATAAATTGTGGAAATTTCTCTTCTTCCTTCCCATCCTGGCCTCTTGTGGCAATCAGCAAGCTGCTTTACAAAATGATATCGCTGTTCCTGTTTCGGTGATCGATGTCAAAAAGGGACCCATCGTTCAGTACCTCAACAGCACAGGTACTGCCAACGCAGCCAGTCAGGTTGTGTTGTCCACAGAAATGGCAGGTAACTACAATCTTTGCATCAACCCAAGGACGCACAATGTATTCAAACTTGGTGACATTGTTGAGAAAGGTGACGTGATCATACGTTTGGATAATCCGGAAGTAGTCAATAACATTGGATACGATACCAAAAAGCTGACTTACGAGCTCGATGAACTTCAGTGCGAAAAACAAAAATCACTGTATGAAAAGGGAGGAGTCACCTTGTTGGATACCAAGACTGCCGAAGTTGCTCTTGCTCAGGCAAAAACTGCTTTCGATGATGCAAAAATACAGATGCAGAAAACGGAAGTGAAGGCACTGTTTCGTGCAGCCATAGTCGATTTGCCACAAATTACGCTCAATGCACGGATAAATGCAAGCACTGCAGTAGTTACCCTGATGGATTACAGCAAATTGGTCATGGATGTGAACCTACCCGAAAAATACCTTACCACCATCAAATTGGGACAGGAGGTCAACATCACCAACTACACCTTGCCAAACGACACCTTGAAAGCAGAGATCAGTCAGCTCTCTCCCGTTATCAGCACTGAAACCAGAACCTTTATCGGCAGAATGATCATCAGCAATCCTGATCTCAAACTGCGTCCGGGGATGTTTGTCAAGGCCGACATCGAAATTGCCAGAAAAGACAGCGTGGTTGTCATACCCAAAGATGTCGTCGTTGCAGGTGGCAGGGGCAAAACAGTTTACATCGTTGACAAGGGCGCTGCTCAACGCCGCACCATCACCACAGGCCTGGAAAATGAAAAGTCTGTTGAGGTTTTGGAAGGGTTAAAAGCTAACTCAAGGTTGGTTGTCAAGGGTTTTGAAACACTGAGAGATAATTCAAAAGTTAAGATCGTCAAATAGTTTACCTGAATTCCAGGCAAAATTCTTAAAATAATTTTCTAATGAAGAAATTGACAAATTTTGCAGTCAATTATCCGGTCACCATCTTGATGCTGGTACTGGGGGTACTGCTGCTTGGTGTCATCTCCTATCAAAAACTGGGGATTGATCTTTTCCCTGACCTGAATTCACCCCGGATATTCGTTGAAATCACATCGAGTGAGAGACCTCCGGAAGAGATGGAGAAACTATTTGTGACCAACATTGAGGCCATTGCATCGCGCCAAAGCGGTGTGACCCAGACCTCTTCGATCTCACAGACCGGTTCAGCCCAGATTACTGTTGAATATGCCTGGAACAAAGACATGGATGAGGCTTTTCTTGATCTTCAGAAAGCACTGACCAGTTATTCCCAGAATACACAGATTACAGAGCTGACCATCACCCAGCACGACCCGAATACCAGACCGGCAATGATTGTCGGACTGAAGCATGCAACCATCAAGGACATGAATGAACTGCGGAAAGTGTCGGAAAACTACATCCGCAATGAACTGGTCCGCGTGGAAGGTGTGGCTCAGGTGGATCTTGACGGCATTGAAACGAATGAGGTCAGGATCGATACCGATCCCTATGCACTCGAATCTTTCAACCTGACAGTCGATCAGCTCTCCACGAAAATACAATCCTACAACAGGAGCATCTCCGGGGGAACGATCACGGAAACCGGATTGCAATATGTCGTAAAAGGTGTCAGCCTGCTGCAGCAAAAAGAGGATTTTGAAAATCTGATTGTAGGGTACAAAGCCACCGTTTCGGGTAGTACCAACGTTGCCATGATGGCCCCAACCTATTTAAAGGATGTTGCAAAAGTCAGTTTTGCCAACAAGGATCCTGTCAACATGGTTCGGATCAATGGCGAAAGGTGCATCTCCCTCTCCATTTACAAAGAGACCAAATACAATACAGTAAAGGCTGTTGATGGAATCAACAAGGCACTGGCTACCATCGAAAAGGCGCTTCCCGGGTACAAATTTACAGTAGTATCCAATCAGGGTACCTTTATCCAGAGTGCAGTCGATGAGGTAAAGAACACCATGTACTTCGGAATCATCCTGGCCATTGCGATACTCTTTCTCTTCCTTAGAAGGATTGGCACTACGCTGATCGTTAGTTTATCCATTCCGATATCCATTGTAGCCACATTCAACCTGATGTATTTCAATGGATTGTCACTAAATATCATGACACTTGGTGGTCTGGCGCTGGGGGCTGGAATGCTCGTAGACAATGCCATTGTGGTCATGGAGAATATCTTCAGAAACCACGAGAACGGCATGTCGGCCAAAGAGGCAGCCATTGTTGGGACAGCGGAAGTTGGAGGAGCCATCACGGCCTCTACCCTTACCCACATCGTGGTTTTCCTGCCCATCATTTACATGCATGGTGCTTCGGGTGCCCTTTTCAAAGATCAGGCATGGACAGTGGCTTTTTCCCTATTGTCCTCCCTTTTTGTAGCCATCTTCGTGATACCGATGCTCTACCATCGTTTCTTCAAAAACCAGAAAGGAGCATCCATCTCCATCCAGAAGAAAACTGGGTACGCCGATTTCCTTACCAGGATGTTGCCCCATCGCATCAACATCATTCTTGCCTCGCTGGTACTCTTCGGCCTATCACTCTTCCTGATTCCTCACATTGGAAGTGAGTTTATGCCAAAAAGTGACAGCAAAACGTTCTCGATCAACCTCAAAATGAAGCCGGGAACTATGCTTTTGCGTACTTCGGAAGCTGCTGCTTCGATCGAAGGAATGGTTAGGGAGTTACTCGGAGACAATCTGCAGGGACTCTACTCCAGGATCGGCCCTTCCACGGGTTTGGCAACTACCAGTCAATCCATCTTCGAAGGAGAGAACACTGCGGAGATCAAGGTGATCCTGAAACCCGACGTGAAGATCAATTCAGCGAAAATTATAGCCTCCATTGCCGAATGGTATGCGCAGAATCCTGAGATGGAAATCAGTTTTGCACAAGATGAGACGGCTTTGCAGAGCATTCTGGGCAACAGCGACGCTCCCGTGGTCATTGAGGTAAAAGGAGAAGATCTCGTTGTTCTTGACTCTTTGACCCACCGAACCAAAAAGGCAGTTCAGGACATCCCCGGCTTGTACAACTTTACCACCAACATGGATCAGGGCTATCCTGAACTGAATGTGATGGTAGACCGTTTCCGTGCAGGAACCTACGGCATGGCAGTTACAGACATCGTGACCCAGATTACGGGCAAATTGACGGGGCAACTGGTTGGACAATACGACAACAACGGCGAACTTCGGGACATTACCATCCATCTTCCCAAACTGGGCATTTCCGAAATGGGCGACATGATCATACGAAACGGTACGCAGATCATCAGGCTAAATGAGATGGCCACACTCAAGCAATCGATGGCTCCCAAGGAGATCTACCACACCAACCAAATCCGGGTTGGGAAAGTGATGGCAGACATGAAGAAAGGTGCTTCCCTGGATAAAATATCCCAGGAAATCCAAAGCAAAATTTCAGGTGTCGAACTCCCCAATGACTATCGTTTCAAAATATCGGGAGAAGAGCAAAAACGACAGGAATCATCCAACAACCTCATTTTTGCCTTGATGCTCTCCATTATTTTGGTATACATGGTTTTGGCTGCGAAATTCGAATCCCTTGTGCATCCTTTCGTCATCCTATTATCCATTCCGTTCGCCATCGTCGGAACCGTAATCCTGTTCTTTATCCTTGGTCAGACATTCAACATGATGGCGCTGATCGGCATCATCATGCTGGGAGGTATCGCCGTCAACGACTCGATCATTCTGGTCGACCGTATCAACCAGATCCGTGAACTCGGTGTAGAGAAAAGGGCAGCAATTGCCCAGGCTGGTCAGCAAAGGCTCAGGCCCATTCTGATGACCAGTATCATCACCGTGATCGCACTGGTACCTCTTACCCTTGGCTTTGGCGACAGTGTTGCACTAAGGTCCCCAATGGCCCTGGCGGTCATTGGTGGTATGGTTACCAGTACATTGCTTACCCTTTTGGTGATACCATGTGTTTATGACCTACTGACAAGCAATAAACCGATCGAAGAGAACGAATAAACCAACAATTCGCAAAGGATGGACTTCATTATAAAAAGAAAGATATTGATCAGCATGCTCTTCCTCGGGCTCAGCATGTTGGGATATGTTTCCTGGAAAAATCTCTCCATGGAACTCATCCCGAATGCAGAGCTGCCGATCCTGTACGTGCAGGTAAGCTGTACCCAGGAGGTAGATCCGAAATTCATGGAGAGCCAGGCAATTATTCCCCTGGAAGGTGCCATTGGTACCCTGCAGGGAATCGAGGACATGGAGTCTTCGTGCCAGTCGCGTCGTGGATCTATCATGGTTCAGTTCAACAAAAAGGTCAATTTCAAATTCACCTACCTGAAACTGCAGGAGAAGATCAATGAGATCAAGGCATCGATTCCGACCCAGTTTGTTGTGACCGTTGTGAAAGTTGACCTCAACCAGCTGAATACCCAGTTTATGCAGCTGCAGGTTCGCGGATCAGGGGGTATCGATCTGATCCGGAGCGTGACCGACCTGAAAATCAAACCTGATTTGCAGAACATCGACGGCATTGCGGGGGTCAATATTTTCGGAGGCCACGAGAAAACCATCGAGATCCAATTGAACATGGACGTGTGCGCTGCCTATAAGATCACACCAAATACCATTCGGAACAAGATTTCCCAAAACTACAAGACGCGTGCCTACGCCGGAGATACCTACGGTTCCAACCTGAAGTACTCGGTTCAGGTTACCTCTGAATACGATGATCTGAGCCAGTTGGAAAACCTGGTTGTTGCCACAGGCCCCATTCTGCTGAAGGATGTTGCCAAAGTCTATTTTGGTGTCAAGGAGGAGACCTCCTATTCACGCGTCAACGGGAAGGATGCCATCTCCATCACGCTCGTCAACGATGCCCAATCCAACCTGATTGAGCTGTCCAAGAAGACGCTGGATGTGATCGCCAACCTGAACAAGGAGCTGGCCTCGAAGGAGATCGAGATCACGGTGCAAAACAATGCGGCCGCCACGATGGAGAAGAACCTGAACCAGATCGGCGAACTTGCCCTGGTGGGTGCCCTGCTGGCCATCTTTGTACTCTGGATCTTCCTGAAGAACATCAAACTTGTATCGATCATCGCCCTGGCCATTCCGATCTCGGTGTTGACAGCCTTCAACTTTTTCTTCTATGCCGATGTGACCATCAACAGCCTTACACTTGTGGGAATGGCTTTGGCGGTGGGAATCCTGCTCGACAACAGCGTGGTGGTGCTGGAGAATATTTACAGGCTGCGGGCCACAGGTCTCTCTCCGAAGGATGCCGTTATCCAGGGAACAACGGAAGTATGGCGCTCCGTCATCGCTGCCACCCTGACGACCACCACCATCTTCCTTCCATTTCTCTTCTCTGACAATTACCTGATCAAACTGCTCGGGAAAAACATTGGCATCTCCATTGTCTCCACGCTGCTGGTCTCCCTGTCCGTTGCCATGTTGCTGGTTCCCATGCTTGCCTACGCATTCCTCAAAAAGAATGCGGGAGGAAACATGGAGTTCACGCAGATGTCCACAAGGAACAAACAGGTCCAGACCTACTTCATGATCCTGAAATATTCGCTGAGAAAACCTGCACATACCATTATCGGGGCCATCATCGTCTTTTTTGTGACCATTTTCATCTGTTTGGCGGTAAGTATGAGCACCCAGCAGGAGGTGAAGACAAATGCCTTCAGGATCAACGTCACATTGCCTTCCGGTTCAACCATTGAATCCAGCGATAAGGTAACCAGTGAAATTGAAAACCGCATCAAGGACATCAAGGAGATCAAGGATGTGACCTGCACCATCCAGGTGGAGAGTGCAAGTGTAATGGTTGAACTGAAGGAAGATTTTCAAAAGATAGCCAAACGATCACTGGCACAGATCCGCGATGAGGTCACCAACAAAATGAACGATGTGCCGGGTGGTACCATCGACATTGCAGATGCCTCTGCCACCTCCGGGTCAACGAATAGCATGGGCGTGGGAAGTACAGGTACAGGTAACTTCATGGCCATGATGGGTGTCGGTTCCAACTGGGAACGCATCGTCATCAAAGGCCAGGACTTTGAGGTCATGAAAAATGTTGCATCAGACCTGCAGTATTTCCTCGAAGGACTGGAATCCATGAACGGTGTTCGGGTAAGTTACTCGAACAACAGACCGGAGGTTCACCTCGCCTTTCACCCGATGCTGATGAATGCCTACGATGTGTCGCTGGCGAATATCTCGAATGAGCTGAACTCTTTCAGCAAGGAGATTGCAACCAGTGTTCCTTTCAAATCGGGGAACGATCAGTTCGACATCACCATCAAGCAGATGCCGAAAAAGGGTCAGACTCCCGAAGAAGCCAAAAAGAATCCATCGGCCTTCGACCTCCGGACTTTACCGGTGGCAGATACTAAGGGCGGCTATCACGATCTGCAGAACATCAGCGATGTGGTCCTCTCCTCCGGCTATGCCAACATCACCAGGGTAAATCAGGAAAAACAGGTCGAAGTTCGCTACAGATTCATCGATGCATCACAGGAATCAAAAGACCTGCTTGAATCCTACCGGAGTGAGGTAGATAAAATCGTGGAGAACTACAACATGCCTACCGGGATCGCCATACAGGTCATCCACGAGGAAGACACACTGAAGGATTTCTATTTCCTTATTCTGGCCGCCTTCTTCCTTATTTTCATGATCCTGGCATCCGTCTTCGAATCGGTCACCACGCCGTTTGTACTGATGTTCTCGATTCCCCTTGCTGCCATCGGCTCCTTCCTTGCCCTGATCTTCTCGCACAACTCACTGCTCAATTCAAATACACTCATCGGATTCCTGATCCTGATCGGGGTCGTGGTCAACAATGGGATTATCCTCATCGACTATACCCAGATCCTCCGTAAAAGAGGATACCGCAAGAACCGGGCACTGGTGATGGCGGGTATGTCGCGTCTTCGTCCTATCCTGATAACCGCCATCGCCACCATTGCGGCGATGCTGCCACTGGCCATGGGCGACAACGAATACGTCGGAGCAATCGGTGCCCCCTTTGCCATTACAGTCATCGGCGGATTGAGCCTCAGTACCCTGCTCACTCTGGTCTTCATTCCTACCTTCTATTCGGGTCTTGAGACCTCCCTCAACTGGATGAGAGAATTGAATTGGAAAATTAAAATTTCGCAGGGGATACTGGCCGTTTTGGGGATTTCACTCATTTACTTCAAGGTCGATGATCTGATGTGGAAAATTCTGGACCTGGTTGCCGTGGTGATCTTTATTCCGGGAGCCACCTGGTTCATCATGAACAGTTTGCGTAAAGCAACGGAAACAGTCATTGATCCCGAAAAACAAATTACCATCCGCATCGAAAATCTGGTCAAAATTTATGACTGGGGAAGCCGCTTTGCACGGGAATGGAATGGTAACCGCAGAATCAGGGAACGTGCAGGCACGCAGAAATACTTCCGGACCATCAGGGATTTTGATCTCTTCATCTGGCAGATTCCTTTGCTGATCTTCATGTCCTATTTCACCTTCATCTACCTGCAGAGCAGTTTGTATTCGCTCATCATGGCCATCCTGATTTTCCTCATGGTAATTGGCATGTGGCAACCGATCTCGGAATATCTCAACTACAGGGCTGAGAAGGAGGATAAATCCTGGATGACAAAGTTGGCAGGATCCGGATACCAGATTCTTTACTGGGGATTGCCGCTGCTCTTTTTGTTCTTCTTCTATTTCAAATGGGATAAACTGGTTTCCGTTTTGATTATCGGTGCAATCTGGATCTTTGCACTTGCCGTATATACCACTGCCGACAGACTCTACCGCGAAAACGTGAACATAGAAAGGCTGAAAGGTCGCTTTGCCAAGATTCGCAGGGTATTTTACAAAATTGTCGAGCAAATGCCGCTCATCGGACGGAAAAAGGATCCATTCAAGGCACTCAGGGGCGTTTCTCTGGAAATCAATACCGGAATGATCGGCTTGCTCGGACCCAACGGGGCCGGAAAATCAACCATGATGCGCGTAATCTGCGGAATCTACGAACAGAGCTACGGCAAAGTGTGGATCAATGGCATCGATACCCAGGAAAAACGCGAAGAGTTGCAGGGTCTGATCGGATACCTACCACAGGAATTCGGCACTTATGAAAACATGTCTGCCTATGAATTCCTGGATTACCAGGCCATTCTGAAAGGACTGACGGATGGAGCTACCCGCGACAAACGCATTGAATATGTGTTGAGTTCCGTTCACTTGTGGGACCGTAAGGACGAAAAGATCGGCGGTTTCTCGGGTGGGATGAAACAAAGAATGGGGATTGCACAGATTCTGCTTCACCTGCCACGTATTCTGGTGGTGGATGAACCTACCGCTGGTCTTGATCCGCGCGAAAGAATCCGTTTCAGGAACCTGCTGGTAGAGCTGAGCCGCGAAAGGATCGTCATCTTCTCTACCCACATCATCGAGGATATTTCGAGCTCCTGCAACCAGGTTGCCGTGGTGAACCGTGGGGAGCTGTGTTACGCAGGTCATCCGAACGACATGGTGAAACTGGCTGAGGGATTCGTCTGGCAATTCAGCATTCCTGCCAGGGAGTTTGATTCCTTCCCGTTGAAGGAAAGGGTCATTCACCACATGCGCGACGGAGAGATGATAAAGGTCCGCTTCCTCTCAGCCGAGAAACCTGCCGAAGACGCCATCGTGGTGAAACCGGTGCTGGAAGAGGCCTATTTGTGCATACTGAAAGGATTCAGGAAGAAGATATGAGAGATGGGAGATAAGACTTGAGATGTGAGATACGAGATATGAGATTGTGATAACCACGAAATCGCTTAGATCTTATGTCTCAAGTCATATCTTTTAACTCTCACTGAGTTGATTAATTGTACGAAATTTGATTAATACGAAACAATGGATAACGCAATTTGGAAAGATAAACTGAAGAACAGATCAGATCTGGTCATGAGAATGGCCAGGTACAACCTCAAAATTATTTTTGCAGGCCGCTTTTTTTGGTTTGTTCTTGCCTCGCTGGTTTTTTACATACTGTTGTCGCTGCAACTGGTATTCAACGTACCCGGATTTAACTCCTCCAACATTTACGGGATTCTTTTGCTTCCTGGAATCTTGCTGGTCTTCTACCCCACCGTCTTCGGCATTCAGAACGATGCAGATTCAAGAATCCTGGAGATATTGTTCGGAATACCCGATTATCGCTACAAGGTTTGGCTCATCCGGCTCTTCATGATCTTCCTGCTGACCTGGGCCATCCTCTATGTTTTTTGCTGGGTGGGCTACTTTGGTCTGACGCCATTCCCGGTCTTTGGCATGTCGGTGCAACTGCTGTTTCCTGTTCTCTTCCTCGGATGCCTGGCCTTTCAGGTCTCCACGATGGTGAAAAACGGCAATGGAACCGCTGTGGTGATGATCCTCATCGGAGTCTTTCTGATGATGATGTCTGATACCCTGGCCAAAACCCAGTGGAACGTATTCCACAATCCCTATAGCATTCCCAACCAGATGAACGAAATGGTATGGGCCCAGATTTCACAAAAAAACCGCATCTTCCTTGGAATTGGCAGTGTCATTTGCCTGCTGGGAGGATTGACGAATCTGCAGCGAAGAGAGAAATTCCTGAAATAAGCGAGGGAACCAGTTCCGGTACTCAATCCGGTAAAAGCTATCAAGGGCCGTCCGTTTGGATGGCCCTTTTGACTTCTTTCCATCGCCACAACAACCCAAAACCAGTCTGAACTGAAGGTTCACAACACCGGACGTCAATGAAAGTGTCCGCCATGAGGTGATTCGACCGATGTTTTCATTCCCGACCAGGCACAAGTGAATCAAACCTCCTATCCTTCCTCACAAAAGCCATTGCAAGGAGGTCATATCTCAAGACATACTATTGATGCATCCATTCAATGGATGGATGCATCGAAGCAAACCACTGATGCTTGATCACCATGGAATCATACCTTGAAACATGAATGTTATACCTAAGTACAATGATGATAGACATTAAATCAACATTCATAGACACGGATACAATGATGATAGACTTTATATCAACATGCATAGACATGGATACAATGATGATAGACATTAAATCAAAATTCATAGACATGGATACAATGATGATAAACATTAAATCAAAATTCATAGACATGGATACAATGATGATAGACATTAAATAATCATACCTATACATGAATACAATCACTTCAAAAATGATAGCAACATGCATGTACACTGGATACATCCCAATCATACATCAGGTTTGTCACCTGCCCACACAATGAATCATGGTAAAAAGTGATACACGCTGCCTGGATAGATTCAAAATGAGGTCAAACATTCGCGAAGAACCATCAACGACCAATGCACCAAGTGCATAATCAGAAAATGAGTAGATGTGTTTGGATGAAACGCTTGATTTTCCCTGCGACAGCCCGAATGTGCCCAACGGAAGCGAACCGGCAGGTCAGCAACAATTGATCAAAGAATAATTTTTAAGAAGAGGAACCACTCTTTTAAGATTTATTATGAACTTTCGTCACGCTCTGGGTAGGATTTATTCACTAGTTTTGATCCAGGGAATGCAACGGTTCTTAAATACAACCTTGACATATCCTGCCTATCAATTAAGAAACAAAAGATGAAGAAAAAAATCTCACAAATTTTGGCAATGCTGCTCCTTGCCGTCCTGTTTTCCAGTTGTGCAACGGTGCTTGGCGGAAGAATTACCGCTTGCCAGCGTACCATCCCTGCACCTGGTCAACCATCCAGGGAAATCAGGGGTGCAGCATTGATTGCCGACATCGTACTTTTCTGGCCCGGCGCTATCATCGACTTTGCCACGGGTGCCATTTACCGCCCTTGCGACGGCAATTATCATTCCTACGACTACCATCTCCGCAACGGAAATCAATATTCCCACAGGGAGAGGTACCATGTCAACAGGGATTAGACGAGCTTTTCCAGCGATTTGCGAACCTCTTTGAAGGAAGCAACACTCTTCTTCCTCCCATCAGCCTCATGCACTTCGCACACTTCGCGGAGAACCGGCAAAGAGGCTATGTTTACAATCTGTGCGTGCACGGGGAGAAAAATTTGACAGGCTTATCCGACCGGCAAACGGAACTTCAGGCATTACCACCTTGCTACACACACGCTCCAACCAACAGGATGACAGCCCCATGATAGATTGCAAACTAAAAGACAGGATTCTCAACAAAATTGTCAGGGAGAGTCCCCAAATGACATTCGCCTTCGATGCGGAAGATGCCATACAAATATTCGGTGCCAACAGGGAGGTAGTTGGCTCCATCCTGGACTATTTCGAAGATTTGGGTTTGGTCGACCAGGATAAATTCTTGGGTGGAGAGATCATGCTGGAAGTCCTGATTCCCGCACACGACCTGGTTATGCGAGGAGGCTTCTCGGCCAAAGAGGCCTTGCTGGGCACCACGATTGGTAAACTCCTGTCTGAAATGGAATCCATGAAACCTCTTTTCCCTGAAAAGGCCGAAGCCATCACCTCCGCTCTTTCTGCCATTTCCGCTGCATTTTCTCCGGCGAATAAAAAATGAACCGCTACACATTCAAAAAAAAAGATGAAGCTTGAACATGCCGCCATCTGGACAGAAGACCTGGAAACCATGAAAGACTTTTATGTCAGATATTTCGGAGGGAAATCCGGAAGAAAATACTGCAACGAAACCAAACAATACGAAAGTTATTTCGTGGCTTTCGAACAGGGCGCCCGGCTCGAGCTGATGAAAAAGGCGGGCATTCCTGAAAACAGGAACGATACCACCGGAAGTCAGCACAGGGGACTCATCCACCTGGCCTTTGAAGCCGCTACCAAACAGGAGGTCGACGAAAAAGCCGGATGGTTTGCATCGGAAGGAATAAAAATAATCGAGGGCCCTAGAACAACAGGGGATTGTTATTACGAATTTGTAATTTTAGATCCTGAAAACAACCGCATTGAAGTAACAACCCGTGATTCAAACCATCCGAATCATTAAATTTAAAGCCACCATGAGAAAATACATCTTCAGTTTTTGTTTCAGCCTGTTTGCAGCTTCACTGCTGGCACAGGCACCTGCCATCGCTCTGAACAAACCGGATACCGGCAGGGGGGTGAACGTGATGAAGGCCTTCGCGGAGAGATCCTCCCAAAGCAAGTTTGACACCGTCAGCCTC
>Ga0214216_1000488_pt1 | contig 13601 bp, 12 predicted proteins | sample TroBogypolimnion_12_FD_153054 | JGI IMG/M metagenome (GOLD analysis project Ga0214216, IMG submission 153054) | Freshwater microbial communities from Trout Bog Lake, WI - 27JUN2007 hypolimnion | ecosystem: Environmental > Aquatic > Freshwater > Lake > Hypolimnion/Profundal zone | place: Trout... | reverse complement strand
TGAACCTTCTACTAAAAATATTATAAAAAAACAAGTATTTGTAAAAACAACATTTAATTATAAAGAATTAAAAGAACAAAATGTTAGTACTTGGTTATCATTAACAAAAAGAAAAATTAATTATACAAGTCAGATTTTAAATGGAAAAACCACAAAAGATTTAAATGATGAAACACAACAAAATATTGTAAACAACTTAATAAAATCAAGAAATCTTTTACCCATTTTATTTAGATCAATAGAAAGTTATGGATTATTAAATGATACATCATCTGTAAATAAAACTATTGAAGATACTGATAAATTAAATAATATTTTTTGGACAAAAATGATACCATCTACAGTTTTTAATGTTGGTATAGAAGAATTATCTAAATTTATTAGACCACGACAAGAAATACCTGATGAAGACCCTTCATCACACAATTTAGGAATAAAAAGTGTTGGAGAAATTACAATAAGCCCGTTAAAATCAGCATATGCTGTTGTAATATCTTATTTAACTAGTCTTATTATTAATTCAACAATAACAGTTGGACAAACTATATTTAGCTCTGCACTTTTAATTGGTGGATTAGTATTACAAGAAGTTATAAATAATATTTATGATAAATTATCAATAGATGAAATAATAAATAATATTCAAATAAAACTAATGTTTGATTTATTAGTATTTACACAATTTAGTGAAACAGTTAAACCATTTGATGAAATAAATGGAAATAATATAATTGAAAATACATTATATAACAATTATAACAATATGGACAGCATATGGAAGAAATTTAAAGAATTAAATAATGCGGTAATGGGTAAAGAAATTGAAACACATCCAATAATAGAAAAACCTAAATTTTCACCATTTGAACCTGAATCTTTAATATATAGAAATACTCATAAATCTCTTCCAAATAATTCAATAAAAAATCAATTAATAAATATTAATATACCATTAAGTTGTTTTTATTATGCTCTTAGTAAAGTTAAATCAACATATATTCCCCAAACCGGAAAAGATTTAAGACTTTATTATAATGATAAAGATGCTTTTTTAGAAGAATATAAAAAAAGAAAGAAATTATAAGAATTTGTAATAAAGTAATAATATGTAAATATGTAAATTATAAAATAATTTTTATTTATATAATTATATAGATGGAATATTCAGAATTAATAAAATCAATTATTTTAAATTTTAATACTGAATATGATAAAGAAGAAGAAGAAGATACTCCTAAATTAGATATTAAAATAAATAATGAATTATCAACACAATATAATAATATTATTTTAAAAAATAATGATGAGAAATCATTTATAAAATATAAAGAAAATAAAGAAAAAGAAATATATGATAATTGTAATAAAAAAATAAATTTTTTACAAACTAATGAACCTAATAAATTTATTATTGATGTAAATTTTATAGATGATTTTGAATTTTATTTAAAAATTATGGAATATAGGAAATTGGAAATAATAAAAAAATTAACAATTTTTAAAAAACTAATAGTATATTATGAATATTTATGTATTAATATTTTAAATATGAATTATAAAAAAGATATTATTAAAGAAGGAATACAAAAATATACTATAGAAATTATAAATATAAATATAATAAAATTACAAACTGAAAAGGATAAAATTAAAGAATTATATAAAAAAATTACAAGAGATTTTCATTATGATATATTGAATGAGGAATTATCTAAATATAAATGTTTAGACAAATTGTATAATAAATATGGAAAAGTTATAAATTTATATTAAATAATATTTATTAGTAATATGATTACTAATAAATATTCAAAAAATGAATTTCCATTAAATATTACTACTAATATAAAAGATATATTATTTAATAAAATTGAATATGAAAAAAAAGATTTATATGATGAAACTGGTAATAAAATACTAATATCAAGAAGTGTTATAAATAATAAACAAGAAATTACTAATAAATTTACATATATAGTAAATAATTGTAATAAAGACCCTCCTATAATTAGTGAAACAATTGAAGATATATATAATAAAGTAATTCTTTCTAGACAATCAACTGGAGATTCTGAAGATGAAACAATTGATAAATTAATTACAAATATACTTGAAGAAATTACAGATATGAATTTACAAATAAGTAAAATGAAAAATAAAATATTTATATTAAAAAATGTAATATTTCCCATTAAATTATCTGACGAAGATACAGCTATATTTTCACAATTATCAGAACAGATTGATATTTTTGATAAAGATAATAGTGTTGCATTATTATCAATATATAATAAAAAAATTTAAACCGTGGAATATTTAAAACGATACGTTTTAAATATTCTTAGGTCAGATACCACTAACGATTTAAAATGACACTCCTACGGAGTGCCATTTTAAATGTTCAGCGGTATAAATATAATATAAATATAATATAATAAATGGAAACTAAATTACAAGAAATACAAAAAAATATAGAGAATTTACAAATTGTTATAATAAATCATAAAGAGAGAATTATGTTATTGGAAAATTATTCTAAATGTTATAATTGTAATAATATTGAATTATTATATAGTTGTTATAAATGTTATGAAAAAATATGTATTCTTTGTTGTATTGTCAAAGAAACAAAATCATGTACGGGAGAAAATATTTGTCATTCATTTTGTAAAAATTGTAAATGTAAATAATCCATGACAATGATTTAAATATTATTTGTATACCACAATCCTTGTAATAACGAATCAGATAAATCATCTTTTTTTTTATGTGTATTAAAAAAATCCTTCCAGATAAAAAAATTTGTATTTGTATCAATTAATTCCGCGCATTTTTTAATTCCTAATTTTTTTCTATCTGAATATGTCAGCTTCTCTCCTTTATTAAATTCTTTTAATTTATTTGAAGAAGAAACGAAATCAATTTTAATATTTTTATTCTTCATAATAAAATACTGAGCAATCATACCTTGAATTGTTTTCATTCTATTGGCTATAGGTGATATTTGATTTTCAATAATAATCGTATCAATATTTTCCAAATCGTCTTTTAATAAAATATTCATATTGGATTGTATATTTTTACCAATGGTAACAAGATCTAATTTTGAAGCATTTACTATTTCAATCAACTCAAAACTATTAGATGTAATAAAATTATTTAATTGAGAGACAATTTCAGGTTTTTTTAAAGTTTCTAATTTATTCTCTCCTTGTTCATCCTTAAATTTAATTAAACTGGATATTTTTATCAATTCTCCAATCTTTTGTTTATTAATAAAAGACGGTTTTAAATTATTTGAAGGAAATAAAAAGGGTTGTGTTTTAGCGTGTTTTAAACAATAATATATTCCATTTTTTGTAAATTTAGATACACTATTACATAATGTAATAATTTCATTAGAAACTTGTTGTTTTTGTTTTTTTTTAGATTTAATTTGCTGTTTTAAACACGAACACCCAATTTTAATTTCATTTTCTTGTTGCGTTTTTGTTAAATCAATTATATCCCATTTTACGATTGTTATTGTTTTATCTTCATTTATTTCTAAAAGACAAAAAGCCAGATTTTTTATACCAACATCAATGCTTAATATTTTTCTACTCATTTATAATAATATATTTATATTTTTATATTGTTATTTCAATAGTATTTTAGAGTAATGTGTTTGAAATAAAAATTGATTTATGATAATAAGTATTTAAATATATACACAATTAAATACAATAGAATACAATTACAAAATGGATGAAATTGCTAATAAAAATATCAAATACATATTAATAATTGAAAATGATGTCAATGATTTGAAATTAATTATCGACAATAATAAATATGTAAAAGAATGTATATCAAACAAATCAAAAGATTTCAATTCTCTTTCATCTCTCGTTGATATGAATTTATCACAAAGTGATTGTATTAAATTTGGAAATGGTATGGAAAAGATTTTGAATGATGTAATCATAACCAAAAATCTTCAATTAAAAAATATAAAACCTGTAAATAAAAAGGGAAAAAAGGAAAGAGACCATTTATTCAAAAACGAAGTTATAAAAACAATTTATTATGCTGAAATAAAGTCAAATTTAAATTTAGATACTGAAAAATGTAAATCAACAAGTGATAAATGTTTACAAATATATGAAGAGTTGCGTCTTGAATATCCTGATTATTTTATAAAAATGTATTTGGTTGGAACGAGATATTATGATAAGACAATAATACCAAAAATAATAAAAAATAAATATTTATCCATTGAAGAAAATGTGGTGGGTGTTAATGAATATTTAACTGAATTGGGGACAAATTTTATATTTGAAACAGAAATTTTATATAAAGAATTTCTCAATTATTTGGCAAATAGTATGTTTGATTAATTTATATATTTGATTTTGTTTGTCATTAATAATTTTTAATAATTAAATGTTTTGTATTTATTTCATCTCCAACACGCCCTGCATATAATTTAAATTTATATTTTTTTTCATATTCATCAACAATATAATCTTTATACAATTCCACAATAAAATCAGTTTTTCCAATAACCATAAGACATTTAATTTTAGTTTCTTTAAATAATGTTGCTAATTTTTTTTGTTCTTCTTTTCCAAATTTACAATATCCATAATCTGTAAATTCACTATCATATGGAGGATCTAAAAACATAAAGTTGTTTTCGTCGTTATAATTTTCAAAAATATTTTCAAAACTACTATTTAATACATTAGTTCTACTCAATAATTCCTCATATTCTTTATTTTGTAAATCATTATAGTTTACAGTTTTATACTTTCCAAATGGAATATTAAATTTACCACTTTTATTATATCTCAACATACCTCTAAAACATGTTTTTCTTTGATAATAAAACCGTTTTGCATTATCCAAAGTATCATTAATAACCATTTTATCTCTAATTTTATAATAAGTTTCTTCATCATTTGGATTATTTGTCATAAAATCGTAAATTTCTTTGGATTTTCCATCACCAATGCAAGTATATAAATCAACTAATTCAGTATGAACGTCGCTAATTACTGCTTTTTTAGGTGATAAATAAAAGTATAAAGCACCCCCTCCTATAAAAGGTTCAATGTAAGTATTATATTCAAGTGGTAAATATTTTTCAAATTGTTTAATTTCATCTCCTTTACCACCACTCCATTTAACCAAAGGTTTTAAATGTTTTGTTGTTGATATTATAGATGATGTTGTTATTGATGATGTTGTTATTGATGATGTTGTTATTGATGATGTTGTTATTGATGATGTTGTTATTGATGATGTTGTTATTGATGATATTATAACATTTTCAGCATCCAAAATTAAATCATTAAAAATTGGAGATTGTATTGGAGAGATAATGGATTTATTAATAATTTCTATTAATTGTATTTTAGTTTTAGAATTACATTTTGTAATTCCTTTTTCCTTACATTTATTCAATAATTCATTTTTACTCATTTTTGAAATATCCATTTTCTTTATATATTATTATATTTATTGGTATAATATTTTTATTTAAATCAATTTTTATTTAAATCAACATTATTTGTATTATTTAGTTATATGATAACAAAATAATATATTAACTTCTTAAATTTATAGATGGAGCAACCATTCTTGATTGTAATTGCTCTCTTGATAAATACGGAGTTTTAAGATTACTTTTATTACATCCAAATCCTGGAGAATTAGTATCGAAAACATTTCTATACATAAATGGTACATTGGTGGATGGTGTTGAACCATTTTGAGAATAAGGATTAATTCCTGAATTTTCTATAGATTCTTGAGCATTTATTTTCATAATATTTGTAGCATTATGAGTTAAATATCTTCTGTAATCCCAATTTGAATTAATACCTGCTTCTGTACGAATTTTATTATTTGTAACGGCTTCAGGTTGCCAATCAGCAAAATTTCTTCCGTCCGACATTATTGGCGGAAAATTGAAATGTATATTATTAGTTGCGCGAGAATTATCCATATAAATTAAAGCAATAAAATAAATTATTCTAAATATTTATTTCGCTTAAAGATAATTGATTTGATGGAGTATTTTGAAATACTGATGTAACATTAGTTTCTAATAATTTCATCAATTCATGTTTCTTTAATTTTGAAGAATCGTGTGTTAGTTTTTTATCAAGAACCAATGAGCGTAACTCATTAAGAGACATTTTTTTATATTCTTTAACAGAATCTTCTTTTAATTCAGAATCATCCATTTTAATGGTTTTAATGGAATTTAAAATATTACTAATATTTTGTGTGGCAATTGTTTGCATTTCATCAATTAAAATATCATCATCATCATCTTTATTTTCATCTAAAGTATATATCTTTTCTTCCTCTTCTTCAATATTTTCAACTTCAACACTTTCAAATGTAAAATTTAAATCTTCACTAATATTTATAATTTTGACATCATTAGGAATTAATTCAATATTATCAATATTATTTTCAGAAACATGTATTTCTAAATCATCATTATATTCACTGACAATACTATCTTCGCTTTCACTATCATCACTATCAATATCAGTATCTTCTGATTCCATATCATCATTATTTGAATCGGAATCGCTTTCATTATCAGATACATCAATAAGTGTGGAATTTTTTTTTATTTCATTGCGAATTTCTGTAAATTGTTGTACATTATTTTTTTCTGAAGGCATGGATTGCGATTTATGTTTTAAATAATTAACTTCTTCTGCCATTGTGGAAACAAGTCCAAGCATGGAAACCAATTTATGATTTTGGTCATTTAATCTTTGCATAAAAAACATTGAAATTGTTCCAATAATAAATAAAGTAATACCCAAATATATTAAAAAAGGAGTGGCTAAAAAATCGATTAATCTCATTATTAAATAAAGTATTTATAATTTTATTTTTTAGACAACGAATTTTTATACATTTATGAATTTGACAACGAGTTTGTAATAATTTCAGTTGGATAATTCATATCTTTTAAAACTTTAATTCCACCTGAAACCAAGGATATTTCTTTTTTTAATAAATAAGTATAAGTAAAATCTTTATCTACGGAATCTTTAATAAAATTAGTTTCCATATGATAATTTTCAAAATGTGTAGATGAAGTTTCTAAATGTTTACATAATTCTATGAAATGTGTAGTTAATAAACAATTTACTTTTGGAAAGGTCATTAAATAAATCATAAAGGCAGAAGCACATGAAACCGCTTCCATTGGATTTGTTCCCGAATATAATTCATCAAAAGCACAAAAATGTGTATCCTTACTATTTTTTTGAATAATATCCACTATATCTTTACATCTCCTAGCTTCTGCTTGAAATAAACTATCTCTCCCTGAAGTATCTGGAATATTTAAATAACAATGAATATATTTAAATGGTGTAATTTTTGCTGATTTATATAAACCACAACCAACTTGTTGAGAAATTAATATATTTATAAGAGATGTTTTAAGTATTGTTGTTTTACCAGACGCATTTGGTCCAGTAATTATTAGGTTTTTATGTATATCAATTGTATTAACTATTGGATTTTTATTAATCAATGAAGGATGATATGCGTTTTTAAAAATTATTTTATTAGTAGTTTTCTCTCCTGATTTGGTTTTATTTTTATTAAATAAAGTGAAATTAATGTTTTTACTATTGATATTATCAATAATACCTTCCAAATTATCTATATATCCATTAAACCCAAAAGAATACATGAAATAATCTTCATATATAGGATCACAATAAATATCATAAAAGTATTTCATTATTGTTCCCAATTGTAATGTTTTATTAAAACATTCGTTAATTTTACAACAAGATATATTATATCTAGTTACGAGATCTAATTTTTTCTTGATATCAAATAAACCACTCATTTTATGACGCAATTCCTCATTAAATTTTGAATATGTCTTCAACGATTTTGTATATTTTATAAAATTTATATATTTATTTTCAGTCATCTTTATATAATTTCTTAATTTTTCAATATAATTATGGATTTTTTTCATATTACTATTAAATCTAATACAAGTTAATACGTTTTGATATATTGAAAATAAATAAAATGCCGAACTAATTAGCATATATATTTTTTCATCTGTTTTTACAGAATTAAATTTAGTAAATAATTTTCCTATTGAATGATTTCCAGCAACTTCTTTAAGTATTGAAAGATATTCTTTAAAAGATATTGTTATCCCTTTTATTTGAATTATAAAAAAAGGAATTATTAATATAAAAATGGGTATAAGGAGAGAAATTACAGGTGATGCTAAATTATAAAGACTAACCAATTGAAGTAGACTTTCGGATTTATTTACAAATTCCCAAAAAGGCCAGTCCAAATAATGATATCTATCTTTAAATCCTGTATCATTTTTAATTTCATCCCACAATTTTATAATTTTATCAACATCAACACCAACACCAACATCAAGATTAGTATTTGAATTTTGTAATGATAATGATTTATATTTTTGTAATAATTTTTGTGTATCTTTTAAATATTTTATATCCGTTGTGTATTGTGATGGATATTGTTCTAATAATTTTTTACCAGTCAACGTCTGTGGTTGGTATATGAGTTCATATATGGGCGTATTATTTGAAGATGGATCTATTACATTTATTAATTCTAAATCTTCCACTATTTTTTCATTTAATATTACTGTTTTTGAATTAAATGAAATCGGTATTTTAAAAAATTCATTTATTTTTTCAATATTAGAATTTAACGGTAAATTTTTCATTATATACAACCTTTAGAAAAGGTTGATCCAAAAGCTACGCTCTTTTTATAATATAATTCAAATTATATTATTCAAATTATACATATAAACACCATTCCATCTCGGTTACAATTTTGCTCCACTTTTTCTAAAAGTGGAAGGATTTAACAAAGCAATTTTTCTAGATTTTCAGGTAATTCATTAATCTGTGTTCCATAATGCTGTTCAATCTCCTTTAATTTTGACAAATCGCGTCTAGTTATTAAATTTATCCCTAAACCTTTTCTACCCCATCTACCACTTCTTCCAATTCTATGAAGATATGTATGAACGCATTTGGAAATATCAAAATTTATAACAACACTTACTTGCTGAATATCAATACCTCTTGCCGTAACATTTGAAGAAATTAAAACACGATACTTACCTGTTCTAAAATCAGCAAAAGCATTTTCTCTATCTTCTTTTTCCATTCCACCATGAATTCTACAAACAGGAAATCCATCTTCAATCATCGCATCATATAAATCTGAAACTCTTTTTAAACTATTCGCATAAATAATACATTGAGACATTGAAATAAATGAATATAAATCCTTCATAGTTGCGTATTTTTGCTTATCATCTTCAACTGCCACATAATATTGTGAAATACCTTCAAGTGTTAATTGTTCGGTTTTTACAGAAATTCTAACAGGTTCCCTCATAATTTTATTGATAATATTATTAATATAAGGAGGAAGAGTTGCGCTGAATAAAGCAACCTGAATATTTTTATGAAAATACTGAAATATATTATATACCTGATCTTTAAATCCAGATGAAATCATTTCATCAGCTTCATCTAAAATTACCAAATTTATTTTATTATAATTAAAAGCATTTCTTCGTAACATATCATATACACGTCCAGGACATCCTGTAATAACATGAGGAATATCATTTTTTAATAATTTAATATCTTCATCAATGGAATTTCCACCAACAAGTGTTTGGATTTTTAATCCATTCATCATACACCCAATGCCTTTAAAAACACTAGCAGTTTGTTTACTTAATTCTCTCGTCGGTGATAAAACTAAAACTTGAACTGATTTTTCTAAAAGATTAATATTTGATAATGCGCCAATGGTAAAAGTCGCTGTTTTACCAGTGCCTGATTGTGCTTGTGCTATAACATCTTTTTTCATTATTAATGGTTTTATTGCTCGTTTCTGAATAGGACTTACAATTTCAAACCCATACGCATAAATACCTCTTAAAAGGTCGCTTGGTATTTCCAATTCATCCCATGTACTAATTTCATAACTTGTATCATAATTATCTTGTATTTCTTCTTCTCCCCCGTGCACCGTTTTCAGTTTTTCTGTTTCTACAAACATATAATATAGTACACATTTTATATTTAAGTCGTTATTGTTAAATAATATATTATATAAAAAAATTGATTTAAATGTTTATTATTATATAATTATATTAAATGTGCTCTACAATGAAATATTCACTTCAAGATTTTACAAATATTATATTTACAGGTTTTGATTATACATTACCAAAAGAAACTTTGGACATCATTCATGGTTTAAATGTTCATGTTGGTTCACCCACATATATAAGAACTCCTAGTTTCGTAAAGAAATATAATGAATTGAATGATAAAGGTAATGGTGAATTAACTGATATATTTAAACGGAAAAAAAAGAATAGGAATGTTGAAATAACTGATGACTCTGAATGGGACACTCTAAGAACATTTCAAGCAACTAAAATAGTACAAAAAGAAGGATTGGATTCTCAAATAGATTTATTAAGAACTTATTTAAATAAAATGACTGAAAAAAATTATAATGAACAAAGTGTCAATATAATAACATTATTGAAAAATTTAATTGAAAATTCAACTGATGAAGTTGATATGACTCGCATAGGAAATTCTATATTTGAAATTGCTTCCAATAACAGATTTTATTCTAAATTATATTCTGATTTATATACTTTATTAATTAATAATTTTGAAATTATGAATGTCATTTTTGAAAATAATTTTAAAGTATTTTTAGAGATTTTTAATAATATTGAACACGCTAATCCAAATGAAAATTACGATCATTTTTGTAAAGTGAATAAAGATAATGAAAAGAGAAAATCATTAAGTTCATTCTTTGTTAATTTAACTATTAATAAAATTATTACCGTTGAGAAAATGAAGGAATTAATCTGTAATTTATTAACAAATTTAGTTTCATTTATAAGCATTGAAAATAAAAAAAGCGAAGTTGATGAATTGGTTGAAAATATATTTATTTTGTATAATAAAGAATGGATGGAAAAATGTGATATTATTATTGAAAATGAAGAAAAATTTATGGATATTGTTGTTAGATTAGCTCATTCCAAACCAAAAGATTATCCAAGTTTATCCAACAAAACCATCTTTAAATTTATGGATATGATTGAAATGTAAATACACTTTTAGTAAAATACACTTTTAGAAAAATACACTTTTAGAAAAAGTGTAGCAAAATCTCACCCGAGATTGGATGGATATTATTGAATTATATATAAAATAATATAAATATAAAGTTATAGTTATATTATTATGGGGTTAAATGATGAAAATATTACTTTTTTTTTAAATGAAAAGGATAATAATGATCTAGAAATGGACTTGTCTATATTACAGTGGGTAAACGATTTTGAAGTATCTCAAGAAAATACATTTCAAATAAAAAGTGATGATGATAATTTGTTAACAGAAATTAATAATTATGAATTAAATTATACAGTCAAACAATTACTTATTATTTGCGATTATTATAATTTATTAAAACAAACACGAAATATGAAAAAACAAGAAATTATATCATTAATTATAATGTTTGAATCAACTACAGAAAATTACGATTTATGTAATAAAAGAAGAAAAATTTGGATGTTTATGAATGAATTAAAAAACGATAAAATAATGAATAAATTTATTATTTGGAATTGAAACGAGATTTTTTTAGATTGGTTTAATATATATAATGGTTGTATCAAGAATAGATTCAAGTATAAGTTATCCAGAAATTAAAAAAATTAATATGAATGATTTAAAAAAAGAATCTAGTTTATATCAAATTGAAGTTGAAAATAATTCAATAAATGCTATAGATGTTATTATAGCTGTGGGAAATGCAATTGAGACTTTTAAAGATAATGATGTAATTTTTTTCCCCATTTATTTAGTAAAAAAAAATAAAAAAGTTATTCAAATAGGTGTTTATGAAATTGAATCAGAAGACTTGGTTAATTTTACAGATGAAAATCATAATTTAGAAGTTGAAAAGGCTGATTTTCCATTGATTTATTCATTTGTATCTAGAGAAATGCTCGACAAAGAAAGAATGATTCCACCTTCTTCGGATGAAAATGAGGGTGAAGAAGATGAAGGAGAGAAAGAGGCTGTTAAAGAAATGAAAATGTCTGATGACATTGTTATCCCAGATTCAAGAAGCGATATTTTTAATGCCGTAAAAGGTGTATCCATTATGGCTCCATTACATTTAGAAACAAAAAAAGAAGCACAAGATATAACAGAAAAATATAAATCAAGTAAAAAGAAAATATGGATACATAATTTTATGAAAAATGAAAACTATGGTATTATTAATAATGAAGGAGGAGGGGAATGTTTATTCGCAACCATTAGAGATGCTTTCTCTCAAATAGCTCAACATACTACTGTAGATAAATTAAGAGGTAAATTAGCAAATAACGCAACACAAGAACTATTTACATCATATAAAGATTTGTATGATGGTATAACAAACTCTATTATAGGAGATACAGAAGATATTAAACAACTTGAAATTGAGTATGACAAAAATCAAAAACTATTTCATTTAACTACAGACAGAGATGAGAAATTTAGAATAGCAGAACACAGTAAAAAAATAGCTACGGATCGCGAAATAATAATTAATCAAAAGCTTACAAGTCAACAAATGTTGAATGAATATGCAATTATGAAAAAAGTTAATGATTTAGATGCGCTTAAAAAGAAAATACGGACATGTAATTTTTGGGCTGATACATGGGCTATTTCAACATTAGAAAGAGTATTGAATATTAAATTTATAATATTGGCAGAACATTTATTTAAAATAAATGATAATAGAAATGTATTAAATTGTGGGCAATATGTTGATGATATATTACAAACCAAAGGTGTATTTGAACCTGATTATTATATCATTGTTAATTATGATGGACGACATTATCAATTGATTACATATAAAAAAAAACAGATATTTACCTTTATTGAATTACCTTTTGGTATTAAAGAATTGGTTACAGATAAATGTATGGAGAGAAATGCTGGACCATTTGATATTATTCCTGATTTTATTAAATTCAAAGAAGAATTAAAAGGTAAACCTGAAGATACTCAAAGATTTGAGGAATTGTCTGAAGCAAAAATAAGAGGACTTTATGAAGATGATGTTGTATTTTGTTATTATAATCATTCAAATAATAAACCATTACCTGGAAAAGGAAATGGAGAGAAAATAATACCAGATGTTATTAGAGATTTTTCTGAATTAGCTGCTATACCCGAATGGAGAAGAAAACTAGATAATGATTGGACACAACCTTTCGAATTAGATGGTCATCGATGGAACTCTGTAACCCATTATACACAAGCTAATAAATTTAAAAATGGAAACCCTGAATTTTATTTATCTTTCTCTCTTGAATCAGGAACTAAATTATCTAAAAATCCAGAAATTGCCAAAGCTGCTGGATCTAAAAGTGGAAAATTTGAAGAAGAATTAATTAGACCAGTTGAAGTTAAAATGGATAAAGATTTTGGTGATGAAAAGAA
>Ga0214216_1000478_pt1 | contig 13862 bp, 13 predicted proteins | sample TroBogypolimnion_12_FD_153054 | JGI IMG/M metagenome (GOLD analysis project Ga0214216, IMG submission 153054) | Freshwater microbial communities from Trout Bog Lake, WI - 27JUN2007 hypolimnion | ecosystem: Environmental > Aquatic > Freshwater > Lake > Hypolimnion/Profundal zone | place: Trout... | reverse complement strand
TATTCGGTACGCGTAAACGGTTACAAAGCTGCCTTAATAACGGTAGGCCTTTTTTCTCATGGCCGTGGTGACTGGGCCAATGTTCTTTTGGGGTCATGCCTTTACCTAAATCATGTGCCAAGGCAGCGAAACGGACTTCTGGGCTAGGCGATAACAACGCCGCCTGTTCTAAGCACATAAGGCTATGGATGCCGGTATCAATTTCTGGATGATGTTGTGCAGGTTGTGGAACGCCAAATAAATTGTCGAGTTCGGGGAATATCTTTTTTAAAGCATTACAGTCTTTTAAGATGTAAAAGAAGGCTGAGGGTGTTTTTTCGTTTAGAGCTTTAAATAATTCTGCCCAGACGCGCTCAGGCACTAAGTGATCAACTTCGCCGTTGTTGACCATAGACTGCATTAAGGCCAGCGTTTCTGCTGCCAGCGTAAAGCCTAGGTGTTGATAGCGTGCAGCAAAACGTGCGACTCTTAAGATGCGTACTGGATCTTCTGCAAAGGCCGGTGAAATATGCCGAAATACTCGGTTTTGCAAATCTTGTTGGCCACCATAGGGATCGATGAGCTGTCCATCGCTACTCATGGCCATGGCATTGATGGTTAAATCACGGCGGATTAAGTCTTGCTCTAGGCTAATATCGGGCGAGGCATGAACGATAAAACCTTTATAGCCGGGTGCACTTTTGCGCTCTGTTCTAGCGAGTGCATATTCATCTTTTGTTTTTGGATGCAAAAATACCGGGAAGTCTTTACCCACTAAGCGATAGCCTTGTTTAAGCATGGCTTCAGGGGTTTGGCCGACCACGACCCAATCTTTTTCAAGTACGGGGTAATTGAGTAGGGTATCGCGTACGGCACCGCCCACTAGGTATATTTGCATACATTGATAAGGTCGTTTTAAGGTGGTAGTTAGCATAGCACAGGCTTAACTAAAATACTGTTTGCTGATGGCTGACTTTGAAGCGATCGCGTACAATGCGCCCTTTAACTAGGAGCTAAGCTTATGACTACGCAAGAACAGAATAATGATGAGTCGTGGGCTGAGAAATTAACGCCCGAACAATTTAATATTTGCCGCTTAAAAGGCACAGAACCACCTTTTACTGGGAAATATGCTGATTGTAAAGAAGCCGGAATTTATCATTGTATTTGCTGTGATAGTCCGTTATTTGACTCGCAAACTAAATATGATTCAGGTTCTGGCTGGCCCAGTTTTTGGGCAGAATTGCCGGAAGGTAGTGTCGCAGAACATGTTGATAATAGTCATGGTCAACGCCGAGTTGAAGTCACCTGTAAAGTCTGTGACGCGCATTTAGGTCATGTCTTTGAAGATGGCCCTCAGCCTACGGGCTTACGTTATTGTATTAATTCTGCCTCATTGGATTTAAAAGCAACATGATCAATGCTCAGCAACAAGTACAAAACTTACTGGATTTTATTGATGCCAGTCCTAGTCCTTGGCATGCGGTCGCTAGCATCGAAAGCCAACTGCTGGCTTTTCAATTTGTAAAGCTAGAAGAAACCGCGCCGTGGCAGTTAAAAGCTCAGGGGCGTTATTATGTGATTCGTGATGATTCTTCTATCATCATGTTTGTCATGGGTCTAAAGCCGTTGCTGGAAACTGGTTTTAAGATTATCGGTGCACATACGGATTCTCCTGGTTTAAGAATAAAGCCGAATGCGGCTAACGCCACAGATGGCTTATTACGCTTAGGCGTTGAAATCTATGGTGGGCCAATACTGGCGACTTTTACCGATAGAGATTTAGGTCTTGCCGGCCGAGTCAGTTATAAAGATGATCAGGCGAATATCGTCAGTCAATTAGTTAACTTTGATAGGCCATTATTACGCTTGCCCAACTTAGCGATACACATGAACCGTATGGTTAATGAAGACGGCTTAAAGTTGCATAAGCAAAATGAATTGCCGTTAATTTTGTCGACTTGGGCTGAAGAATCATTACCTCAAGCTTATTTCTCCGAACTATTGCAGCAGCAATCGGCTTGTCCAGCAGAGCGAATCTTGTCATGGGATTTGGCGGTATCTGATACACAGAAAGGCGCGTTCTGGGGTGCTAATAATGAGTTTTATGCCGATAGCCAGTTAGATAATTTGGCCTCTTGTCATGCGGCTCTTCAAGCGTTGTTGACCGATTCGGTATTGAATGGCGATAACACGGTGGTATGTGCTTTTTTTGATCATGAAGAAATAGGCAGTACTAGCTGTAAAGGCGCTGATGGTAGTTTTCTGGGGGAAATCTTGCAACGGATTAGCTTAAGCGTAGAGGATTCACGAGAGGGCTATTCTAGGGTGTTAGCGCAAAGTTTTCTAATTAGCGCCGATATGGCTCATGCTTATCAACCTAATTTTCCTTGGGCGTATGAGCCAGATCATAAAGTGCTGGTTAATAAAGGCCCTGTTATTAAGGTCAATGCTAATCAGCGTTACAGTACTGAAAGCATTTCACAGGCGCTGTTTATGGATTGGTGTGAGCAAGCAGAGGTGCCTTATCAAACCTATGCCCATCGCAGTGATTTGGCGTGCGGTAGCACTATTGGACCTATCGCCTCGGCACGTTTAGGTATTCGTTCGCTGGATGTGGGTAGTCCTCTTTGGGCGATGCATAGTATTAGAGAAAGCGCGGGCGTTTTGGATCATAGTTATATGATTCGGGTTATGCAGCAATTTTTTGGGTAGCATTGGCTATACTCGTTTTATTTACTGATGTTACTCAGTGTCGTTGTTTTACTCTCGTTTGCCGCGCCGAGCACCGCAGGTTTTGTTGGGATTGGCCCAAAGGGGCGCGGCATGGATGCCGCGCGGCGGTAGGAGGGCAGGAAGCCCTCTCTACCGACCCCCGACAAAACTGAGGAGCGCAGATCGAGCTGCAATCGAGCCGCCTTTTCTTTGGATACTTTCTTTTGGCTGCGTAACATCAGTTATTTATAAAGCTGACTGCTACCATCTAAGTCACCTGTGCTCTTATAGAGTAACGGTAGGCCTTGGTTGAGTTGTGCGGCAGTTACTACCTTGCAAATAGCGATAATATGATCCCCAGCTTCGGCGTAATGACTCACCTTGCAATCAAAATAAGCGAGGCTTTCCGATAAAATAGGCGCACCGGTTTCACCCGATTGCCATTGATAGCCGGCCATTTTATCGGCAGCAGATTGACCAAAATGTTCGGCCAGTTCTACTTGATGCTGGCCTAAAACATTAACGCTGCAAATACCGCCCGCTTTTAGGATTTGATAAGAAGTGCTTTGAGGGTTAATGCTGATTGCTAGCAAGGGAGGATCAAAAGAAACTTGCATCACCCACGCTGCCGTAAAAGCATTTTGACGGATGCCATCACTGACGCCAATAATATAAACGCCTAGGCTAATTTGTTTAAATAATTGTTCTGGATTGTTAATCATCGGTGTCTCCGGATTATTAAGGTTGGAGTTTTAAATCATACCTTGCTGAACTAACCAACGCTTAACAAACATCAGTAATAGTCCTGCTAGGCCGCTGATCATAATAACCGTAACAATCCCAATTTTGTATCTGAATAATGCTAGTAAGGCACTTATGCCTATTAGCGCGGCGGTCAAATCGAAAGTCCCTTCGAAGCCTTGTGGCCAGAGTACATGCCAAGCAAAAAACACCGCAAGATTAACAATAACACCGACTACGGCAGCAGTAATCGCTGTTAGCGGCGCGGTAAATTTTAGATTGTTTCTGGTAGATTCTACTAAAGGTCCGCCTGCCAGAATCAGCAGAAAACTAGGTAGAAAAGTGAAATAGGTGACCACTATAGCTCCAGCCAGACCTGATATTAGAGCTGTTGATGAAGCAAGGGGTAATTGGCTCCAACCGGCTAAAAAGCCAACAAAAGTGACGATCATAATCAGTGGGCCGGGTGTGGTTTCGCCCAAGGCTAGGCCATCAATCATCTGGGTAGCACTTAGCCAATGGTAATGATCTACTGCACCTTGATAGACATAAGGTAGTACGGCATAGGCTCCACCAAAAGTCAGTAACGCTGCTTTGGTAAAAAACCAGCCCATCTGGGTAAGCGCACCGTTCCAACCATAATGAATAGTTAAATAACTCATTACGCTAGTCCACAAAAACAAACCCACCGCGATGATTTTAAATAAGTGGCTCCAACGAAACTTCGCATGTTCTGGAATGGGGGTGTCGTCATCAATAAGCGCAGGGCCATAGTGATGTTTGGCAGCATGATGTCCGCCACCCATAGCAAACTTATCAGGAGAAAATCGTCCCCCCATCGCGCCAAGGCTAGCGGCGATCAAGACGATTAACGGAAATGGTGCATGCAATACAAAGATGGCGAAAAAGGCTAATGCCGCTAAACTCCATAATAGGCTGTTTTTTAAAGTGCGTGAGCCTATGCGATGCGCTGCAAACAACACAATGGCGGTAACAGCAGGTTTAATGCCATAAAGTACACCAGCAACTGCAGGAAGATGGCCATAGCTCAGATAAATCCAACTGAGTAAGATCAACAAAAACAGTGAGGGCAGAATAAATAATAGCCCGGCGACCACGCCGCCCCAAGTTCTGTGCATTAACCAGCCTAGATAAATAGCTAGTTGCTGTGCTTCGGGTCCCGGCAATAGCATGCAGTAATTAAGTGCATGTAGGAAGCGCTGTTCTGAAATCCAGCGTCTTCGCTCGACTAATTCTTGATGCATGATGGCGATCTGTCCAGCAGGCCCTCCAAAGCTGATAAAGCCGAGCTTGAGCCAAAAGCGGAAAGCTTCGCTAAAACTAACAGGAAGAGGTTTTTGCATGAGATTTTAATTAAGAAATGCTTTAACGATACTAATTAACTCGGTAGGTCTAATCGGCTTAACTTTGTATAAATCGGCACCCGCTTGCATGCCTAAATCGATATCATCTTGTTGCCCATTGCCTGAAACTAAGATGACATAACAAGGGTTGTTACTCGCTTTAATTTCCCTACATAAGCTTAAGCCATCCATTTCTCCGGGCATCATAATGTCTGACAATACAATGTCTGGATGCAGTTCTTGAAATAATTTAAAGCCATCTGCACCGTTTTCAGCTTCAAATACTTCAATTTCGGATTCGCGTATAAAAGTCATGCGAATTAAATTGCGTATTATTTTATTATCTTCAACAACCAATAACTTTATTTTCTGTTCCGCCATTTAATTTCCCCTATTTAGATTTAATGGAAACAATAATCGAAAGGTAGTGCCTTGATGCATTTGACTCGTATTAGATTCAACCACAATATGCCCCTCTGAGTCATGTACTATACTGCTGACGATAGAAAGTCCAAGCCCCGTGCCTTTGTCTAGGTCTTTGGTGGTAAAGAAGGGATCAAAAATATGCTTAATGATGTTTTCTTCCATGCCTATGCCATTGTCGGCTATACCCAACTCGATAAAGTCACCTTCTAGCGTTTGTGCACAGCTATTGCAAATACCTTCATGCACCGTTATTTTCTTAAGTGAAATAGACATCGCCCCCATCTGATCTTTCATAGCATCACGAGCGTTAACCAGTAGATTAGTTAAAATTTGTCCTAAATGCGTGGCATCTATTTGAATAGTAACGTCTAGGTCTATGTCAGTGTTGATTTGAAATGATGTCGTTAAGCCAGGACGCAGGATGATTAATAGCTCATCAATAACTTCGTGGCTGGGTCTTAGGTCTATTGCCTTATCGAGGGGTTGTTGACGCGAATACGCCAGCATTTTTTTAATCAGATTTAAAGCATGTTGGCTTGCGGTATCAATTTGTTGTGTATTGAATAGCAGTTCGTCTTTTAAGCTTGGGTCTGGACAGGTTTCTACTGCCAAGGTGTTTAAGTCGTTATAGCCTACCATAGCCCCTAGGATATTATTGAAATCATGAGCAATACCAGAGGTGAGTCGACTCATATTTTCGAGCTTTTGCATTTGATAGACTTGATTAGTTAGTGCTAATTGATGATTGACCGCGGCTTTATGGTCTTCAGTTTTAGCCAGTAATTGATCTTGGGTATGCTTTATGAGCACTTCGCCACGTAATTTTTCTTGTTGTATAGAGCGATAGCGATCGGTTAAAAGCAAGGTGAACATTAATAATTCAAATGCTGAGCCAATTTGAATGCCGTTTAGCGAATAATAACTGCCTTGAATAAGTCCAAGAGCATAGAGCGCACGAATTATGACTCCAATAGCGAGCAAAGAAAAACCTATCGCTAAAAAATAAGCTCTGCGTTGTTTTTGTATGAGACCTATTGTGATAGGTATTGACATAAAAATTGCAGTAACAGCAAACAGGATCATAGTAAATTTAGCTAATGCAAATGTCAGTGAAAGCAACAAAACCATCATAAGAAGTAGGCCTATGAGTGCTTTAATCATCCAATCAACTTTTGGCATTTGTTTTTGAGTGCTGAGTATTTCACGTATAAACAATAAAATTGCAGATAAAGTACATGCACCAAAACCTAATGATCCTCTTTGCGTTAGCCAAGGATAGTTCGGCCAAATAAATTCAGCGCCTAGTCCTTTATTAGCTAGAAACCCGCAAGCAATAAGAAAAACCATGCAGAAGTAGTTAAAAAAGATTGTTTCTTTTGTCGCTATCGCTAAGCCCAAGCTAAACAAGGACATGGCAATTACAATACCAAAATATAAGGCCTGAAAAGCATAGTCATTACGTTCTCTTTGTTGAAACGCCATGGGTTCCCATAAATTAGCCATTATGAACATGGCGTTAGGGGAGGCAACTCTTAAATAAATAACATTATGACTGTGTGCAGGAAATTGCACTGGAAATGCAAAAATATTACTTTTATAGGCGCGATTCTCGAAAGGAAGTGCGTAGCCGGTGTGAATAGTTTGATGATCTTTGTGGTCAATTTGCCAATAAAAATCTACGTTTTTCAGTAAAGGGTGATTAAGCTCAATAATTTTCTCAATAGTCAGATCACTGCTGTTTTCTATTATTAAGCGTAGCCAATAAGCTGACGATGTATAGGATAAATTGATAGATTCTTGCGGTGGTAGATTTGTTTTAAAGAGGGTCTTTACGTTTTCTTGCTGTATATCGGCAAATGTTAATTTTTGGCTACTATCTTCTAAAAGGCCTAAATAGGCAGTCAGTGACGTTGAGGGATTTATTATGTTGTTAACATCTAAACGCTCATCTGCCATCACAATTGAGAATTTAGTGATGAGCATTAACAAAATTAAGCGAATAATGATTTGCTTCATATCAATTTCGAAATGGCGGGGTTTTTGAGTGACATGCGCTTATAAAGAAAAATAAATATTATCAATTAACCTAGTTGTACCAAGCTTGGCTGCGGCTAATATGACCAACTCTTTATCTTGCTTAGTTGCTGGGCTTAAATCATGGCGGCAACAAATAGTAAAGTAATCGGGTATGAATCCGGCATTTTTTAACGATTGTATCGCTTGCTGTTCAATATCCGCGTAACTGTGCTGACCTGCTAGAATAGCCGATTTGGCAATGCCTAAGGCTTGATAAAGTTGGGGTGCAAGCTGTCTTTCTGGGTCTGTTAAGTAGTTGTTTCTTGAACTCATGGCTAAGCCGTTGGCTTCTCTTTGAGTATCTACACCCATGATCTCAATAGGAATATTGAGATCATTAACCATGGTTTTTATGACGGTGAATTGTTGAAAGTCTTTTAAGCCAAAGATAGCAATGTCGGGCTGTACCAGATTAAATAATTTACAAACGATGGTGGCAACACCGCTAAAGTGTCCAGGTCTGGATGCGCCGCAATACATGTCTGACAATCCAGTAACGGTCACTGTCGTTAGCGCGTTAGTGCTATAAATGTCAGTAATAGCAGGTAAGAATAATAAGTCAGCGTTTTCGGTCGCTAGTTTTAGCTGATCCTCTTGTTCAGTTCGAGGATAGCTTGAGAAGTCTTCATTCACACCAAATTGTGTGGGGTTAACAAAAATACTGACTACGACTTTATCAGCTTTCTGCTTGGCATTATTGACTAGTTTTAAGTGGCCAGCATGTAAATTGCCCATGGTAGGAACCAGCGCAACGGTTAGTCCGCTTTGTTTCCATGTGCTAATAGCTGAGCGCAAATCTAAGATACTGTTAACGATAATCATGGTACTTAAAAGCTATGTTCGATACTGGGGAATAGGGCTTGCTTAACGGCCTGATGATAGGCGCTTATCGCAACTTCAATAGAGAGCGAGCCTTGCATAAAGTTTTTAGAAAAACGTGGGCGTTTAGTGATGCTTATATTAAGCATGTCATAAAGTACCAACACTTGACCATCGCAATGCACACCTGCACCAATGCCAATCACTGGTATGCTGAGTTGAGCGCTAATTTCTTTGGCCAGTGTAGCGGGAACACATTCTAAGATTAGTAGTGTAGCGCCAGCGTCTTGTAATTGATGCGCTTCGGTGAGAATTCTTTCTGCATCCGCAGGTGTTTTACCTTGAACCTGATAACTACCCAATTGATTAATTAATTGCGGCAATAATCCTAGGTGACCACAAACGGGAATGCCCTGGTCGACTAAAAAGCGTACCGTTTCAACGCGAGCACCTTCTAGTTTTACCATTTGTGCGCCGCCTTGTTGTATGAGTTTAGCTGCATTCTCCGCCGCAATAATTGGCGTGGAATAGCTCATAAAGGGTAAGTCAGCAATGACAAACACGCGTTGATTAGGTTGGTTAACGCAACGGGCATGATAAATCATGTCACTAATAGAAACAGGTAGTGTGGTTGGGTGTCCTTGAATAACCATGCCTAAGGAGTCACCGACCAATATAACGTCGATTCCTGCTTTGTTAATTAAGGCACTAAAGCTAGCATCATAAGCGGTTAAGCAGCTTATTTTTTCGCCACGTTGCTTCATGGCTTGCAAATCATTAATGCTTAAAGAAGTTGGGGTACAGTCTTGGGTCATTGGCTTCATGTTAGTCGATGCGTTTTAATCCAGCCAAAGGGCACTGGCTAAGCAAATCGGCAAGAGCGCCATGGCCAGGCACTTGTAGGTGCGGAGCAATTTCAAATAAGGGATACAAAACAAAGGCGCGTTCAGTGATGCCTGAATGGGGAACGGTTAAGTCAGGTAGATCGATGGTTTGGTCGTTATACAATAAGATATCTAAGTCTAGTGTTCTAGCGCCCCAGCGTTCAGTTTTTCTTATTCTGCCCTGAGCATTTTCTATGGATTGTAAGGCTCGTAATAAGACCATCGGCAATAATGTAGTCTCTACGGCAATAACTGCATTGAAATAGTCGGGCTGGTCTTGAGGCCCCATAGGTAAGCTATAGTACAAGCTGGAAAAAGCTAATTCATGTATGCCCTTTAGAGCACGAATTGCAGTGCGTGCGGATTTAAGTTGAGCGACAGGGTCGGCAAGGTTACTACCTAGGCCGATATATGCAATAGCTGTTTCAGGGCGATTCATTGTTATTCCAAGAGTGACAGATATAGGCGTAAGGTGCTAAAAGACCTTACTAGTTAAGCTTCGGTGCCTGCAGGACTTACCTTGGCTTTTCCCCGATAGTTTCTTTTACGAGCAGGTTTGCTATTTGTACCTTTGCGAGGAGGCTGAGTCATTTTACGTTGTTCATTGTCGTCAGCAACTTGATACTTTCCCCACCACTCTGCAATTTCAGAATCCGCTCCGCCAGTTTCTGCGCGTAGCAATAAAAAGTCATAGCCAGCTCTAAAGCGAGGGTGAGTGATTAGGCGACTGGGTTTAGAGCCATAGCGGGCATTGAACTTAGGTTGTAGACTCCATACTTCTCGCATGGCTAAGGTAATATGGCGAGGTAGCGCAGTGCTTTTAACTTGCTTGCTAATAATTTCATTAGCCGCTTCTTGATAAGCGAGAAATTCAATGGCACCTTTACGCATTTTTTGTTGGGCTAAAAGCTGCACAGACTCCCATAAAAAGGCTGAAAACAAAAAATAAGCAGTGACGGTTTTACCGTCAGTAATTCTGTTATCAGAGTTTGCTAAGGCTTTTGCTAGCAGTAGGCGTGGAAAGCCATTTTCTTCTAGTGATAAACAGTTTTCTGTAGAGGGAAACAATACTTGAAAAAGGCCATAATGTCTGAGCATTTCAAATGTTTGCAAAGCATAACCAAACATGAATAGTTTCAATGTTTCATCATAAAGTCGGGCAGAAGGGATGCGCGACAATAGTTCGGCGACTTGGTGCATCGCGGCTTCACAATCAGGATGCAAGTTAAAGCCAAGTTTAACGGCAAAGCGCACCGCTCGTAGCATACGAACAGGATCTTCACGAAAACGTGTTTCTGGATCACCGATTAAACGAAGTGTGGCGGCTTTATGGTCAGCCATACCGCCTACATAATCGACTACTGAAAAATCTTTGATGTTGTAATACAGTGCATTAACAGTGAAATCTCGGCGCCAAACATCTTCTTCAATAGTGCCATAGACATTGTCTCTTAATAAGCGACCTTCTTTATTCAGGACTTGTTCATCATTTTTAGCTTCGCCAGCGCCTCTAAAGGTAGCTACTTCGATAACTTCTCTACCAAAATGTACATGGGCTAAGCGAAAACGTCGACCTATAAGTCTACAGTTACGAAATACTTTTTTAATGTCTTCAGGTTCGGCATTGGTGACTACATCAAAGTCTTTAGGTTCTCGGCCTAATAATAAATCACGCACACAGCCACCTACTAGGTAGGCATCGTAACCTTCCTTTTGTAGTTTATACAAAACCTTTAGGGCGTTATCACTGATTTGGCGGCGTGAAATATTGTGCTCAGAGCGCGTATAGATTTTGACTTTTGTGGTGACTGGTTCAACGCTACTTTTGGTTGATGTCATCAGTTTTTTAAAAAAGTTTAAAATGTTGTTATTCCTGTTTGTTTTCTGTTATAGCGCAATCATATCATTAGATATGAGTATCCTACCATCAATCTTGTTTTCTTTTCTTTTACATTACCCTTTTAGATATAGTAAAATCTGTCTACTGATTTTTACAAGTACCGATTGTACAGAAACAAATTAAAACATCAGGCAACCATTTTCTTAAATTTTCGCAGTTATTATTTGCATACCGGACGGTGTAGTTATGTTCAAAAAGATTCTTAATGCCTTAATTGACCAGCCAGTATTAACCAGTATTTTTGTAACAGATTTTTTTATTCTTCTGTTTCATAGGCCGCCATTCTTATTTTCTTTAGTGATGCTGGGATCTTTAATGGCAATGTGCATGTATTTCGGTCAAAAACTAGCTTTATTCAAAGTTTAATTGTCCTCGAAAATAAATAAACAGCAAAAGCCAGGGCACGATATTTTATCTGCACCTAGCTTTTGGCGTCGTTTAGCGGCACAAACTTATGATTTTCTGCTGCTGATTGCTCTTTTATTCCTCGCAACAGCACTTTTACTTCCTTTTACTGCCGGCATGGCAGTTACTGATCAACACACACTGATTTATCGTATCTATTTGGTCGTTGTGAGTTTCTTTTTTTATGGTTGGTTTTGGACACATGGCGGACAAACTTTGGGTTTGCGCGCATGGAAACTGACAGTACTCACGCAAGATAAAAAAACACTCAACTGGACTCAAGCCTTAGTTCGCTTTGTAACTGCTAGCGTTTCTTTGGGGTTTTTTGGCTTAGGTTATTTATGGATATTGATTGATAAAGACCGTCGTGGCTGGCATGACCATTTATCAAAAACAGCCGTGTATTATAATCCCCAACAAAAAAAGTAAAGGCTGAATAGTCAGTCTGTCCTAGTCAATAAATCTCTCTTTGTGTTATAAAACGCATCAACGCAGTCAACTATTATCCGCTTACTTATGAATCCTTTATTAACGACCACAGTTTTGCCTTTGTTTTCTGAGATTAAGCCTGAACACATTGAACCAGCTATTAGCCAATTGTTGGCTGAGGCGCGTGCAGTGGTTGATCAGCAATTACAAGCGACTAACCACTATACTTGGAATAATCTGGTTGAACCCTTAGAAGAGGCTGAAGATAGGCTTAATAAAGCCTGGTCTCCAGTTAGCCATTTAAATTCTGTGGTCAACAGCGATGAACTACGTGAAGCCTATAACGCCTGTTTACCTATGCTTAGCGCTTACTCTACAGAAATGGGGCAAAACGCACAGTTGTGTAATGCCTATCAAATGCTGGTCGATAGTGATGAATTTAAGACGCTAGAGCCGGCTCAACAGAAAGTGCTTAACAATGCTTTAAGAGACTTTAAATTGTCAGGTGTTGATTTGGAGTCTGACAAAAAACTGCGCTATAAAGACATTAGCCAGGAATTATCTAAGCTTGCCAGTCTCTATGAAGAAAATCTGCTCGATGCCACTAGTGCTTGGTCTAAGTTAATTACGGATGAGCAAGCTTTAGCGGGATTACCAGAGTCAGCTAAAGCCAGTGCTAAGCAGGCCGCTGAGGATCAAGATCAACAAGGCTGGCTGATCACTTTACATAGCCCTTCTTATCAAGCAGTGATGACTTACGCTGATGATCGAGCCTTGCGTAGTGAGCATTATGAAGCTTATGCCACTCGCGCTTCAGATCGTGGCCCACAGGCAGGGCAGTGGGATAACACTGAGCTCATGGAGCAGATTTTGGCGTTGCGTTATGAAAAAGCCCAGCTATTAGGCTTTAACAATTATGCCGAGCTATCGTTGGCGACCAAAATGGCTAATAAACCCGATGATGTCATACATTTTCTGGAAGATTTAGCGCTAAAGTCAGGGCCACAAGCACACAAAGATCTTGCCGAGTTACGTGATTTTGCAGGGCAGCATTGCGGCATTGATGATTTGCAATCTTGGGACGTAGGTTACGTCTCAGAAAAAATGCGTCAGCATTATTATCAGCTATCCCAAGAAGAGGTGAAGTCCTACTTCCCGATTAGTCGAGTTTTACCGGGTTTGTTTGCAGTAGTAGAAAAACTCTATGGCTTAAATATTACTGAGATAACCGATTTCGACACCTGGCATGCGGATGTGCGCTTCTTCCAGATTCATGACGAAAACGGTTTGTTACGCGGACAGTTTTATATTGATCTGTATGCTCGCGCTAAAAAACGTGGCGGCGCTTGGATGGATGATTGTGTCGGTCGTAAAAATAAAGGCGGCGATATTCAAATCCCAGTCGCTTATTTAACCTGTAATTTTGCAGCACCTACGGCTGATATACCCGCGTTACTCACACATGATGATGTGATTACTTTATTTCATGAGTTTGGTCATGGTCTACAACACATGCTCACTTTAGTTGATCATCTAGGTGTTTCTGGCATTAATGGCGTGGAATGGGACGCGGTTGAGCTGCCTAGCCAATTCATGGAAAACTGGTGTTGGGAGCAAGAGGCATTGGCCTTGATTTCAGGGCATTATCAATCTGGTGAGGTTTTACCTGATAGTCTTTTTAAGAAAATGCTCGCGGCGAAAAACTTTCAGGCCGGCATGATTATGGTCAGACAGTTAGAGTTTAGTCTGTTCGATTTTAGAATTCATAAAGACTATAACCCTGAACTAGGCGGACGTATCTATGAAACCCTAGGGCAAATAAGAGCGCAAGTCGCTGTGATGTCGCCTCCCGAATTCAATCGTTTTGCGCATAGTTTTTCGCATATTTTTGCCGGTGGCTATGCCGCAGGTTATTACAGTTATAAATGGGCGGAAGTATTGTCTAGCGATGCTTTTTCTTTGTTCGAAGAAAACGGCATTTTTGACAGGGAAACTGGACAGGCCTTTTTGACACAGATACTGGAACAAGGCGGCAGCCAAGATGCTATGGATTTGTTTATCAATTTCCGTGGTCGTCAACCCAATATAGATGCTTTGCTCAGACACAGCGGAATTGCGGCATGA
>Ga0214216_1000474_pt1 | contig 13947 bp, 11 predicted proteins | sample TroBogypolimnion_12_FD_153054 | JGI IMG/M metagenome (GOLD analysis project Ga0214216, IMG submission 153054) | Freshwater microbial communities from Trout Bog Lake, WI - 27JUN2007 hypolimnion | ecosystem: Environmental > Aquatic > Freshwater > Lake > Hypolimnion/Profundal zone | place: Trout... | reverse complement strand
ACTTGATCCAGGCCGCGATCTCGGGAGTTTTGAACTGTCCCCATGCCTCATTGAATGGTACCCAGGTAACCACGCAGGGATTGGAGATGTGCTGGTCGATGATAGCCTTCCATTCGGTACGGTAGTTCTCTTCAGATTCCTGCGTACGATCCAGCTCTTTTCCGTTGAAGAAGCTGCGTTGCTGCCATTGCGGGCTTTCGCCGCCGCTGGGCATATCCTGCCAGACGAGGATTCCCTCCTTGTCGCAATGGTAGTACCATCTGGCGGGCTCCACTTTCACATGTTTGCGAATCATGTTGAAGCCAAAATCCTTTGTTTTTTTGATGTCAAAACAGAGTGCTTCATCGGTTGGAGCCGTATAGAGGCCATCGGGCCACCAACCCTGATCGAGCGGGCCGAACTGAAAATAGTCGTGGTTGTTGAGCTGGAGCCTGACAATTCCGGCCGCATCTTTTTTGGTAGAGATCTTTCGCATCCCGGCATAACTTTTTACAAGGTCAAGCACCTTCCCGTTTCGAAGCAATGAAATTTCCAGATCGTACAGGAAGGGAGTCTCAGGGCTCCACAATTTTGGATCGGGCACCGAGATCAATGCCTCTTCTCCGGCTGCAGCCTTTCCCGTGCTAACAACTTTTCCACCATCCAGCACCTTCACCTCAATGAGGTCACCCGCCTTTTTTTCAAAAGGGGAGGCCAAAACGGAGAGGGTCTTGCCATCGATATCCGGAATGGTTTTGACGGCTGTGAAATAGTTTTCATTCACCGCCTCCATCCAGACTGTTTGCCAGATTCCGGTCACTGAAGTATACCAAATGCCGTGCGGATCTTCCACCTGCTTGCCACGGGGCTGGAATCCCTTGTCGGAGGGGTCCCATACCCGGACTGTCAGTTTTTGCATTTCTTTGCCGAGAAATGGAGTAATGTCAATGGAGAAGGCGGTGTATCCCCCCTGGTGACTTCCGACTTTGATGTTGTTGATCCAGATGTCTGCTTTCCAGTCGACCGCTCCAAAGTTGAGCAGGATTTTTTTGTTCTTCCAACTGGCGGGAACCTGAAATGTACGTTGGTACCAGAGCTCATTGGCACCACCTACTTTTTTCTGAACGCCTGAAAGACTGGATTCGATGGGGAAGGGAACCAGAATCTTCCCATCGAATGTTTCCGGCAAGCCATTCCCCTTGGACAAGATGGCATAATTCCACTCTCCGTTTAGGTTTTGCCAGTCACCCCTTGCCAGGATGGGCCGCGGATATTCGGGCAATGGATTCTGTGGGTTTACCTGCTCGGACCATTTGGTTTTTATCCGGTCACCGGCGGGATGCCAGGGCTGGCCAAACATATTCCCTGTCAGGAATAGCACTGTCAAGAACAAAAGTAATTTCAGATTTCTCATAAGTGGGGCATTATAAATTTTTGATTTTCAAATTTGGATTTTAAATTTTTGGGGCTTCGTACTTTTTTACCTAACAGCTAACAGCTAATAGCTAATAGCTAATAGCTGACAGCCAATAGCTATTAGCTTACTCTTGCCACCACCCTCACAGGTGAACTATCGGCCCTGATTTTGAGTGGAAAGGCCAGGAGTTCAAATTCCCGGTAGGGGAGCAGTGCCGATAGGTTGGTGAGATTTTCCAGGATAAGAATCTGGTTGCCCAGCAATATTTCGTGGATGCGGAAAGGGGCATAATCGGGGGAAGGGGTGTCCATTCCTACCATTTTGACCTTTTTCTTGACCAATAAATGAGCGGTTGCTTCGCTGAAAACGGGGTAGGAATGGTAGTAAGCACCCTGTCCGAAGTATTGGTCAAATCCGGTATAAAAGAGGACAATTGCTCCGGGTAGCAGCACTTCGAAAACCGATTCAGGCGGATCGATGACAGATTGTCCGACCACATTCACCAAAAAGCCTTTCCCGGCGAACTGCTCCAGAGGGATTTCGGCCATCCTGGTAAGGCTGCCCGTCAGGTGCATGGGCCCATCGAGGTGAGTGCCTGCGTGCATTCCGGTGGAGAGATGAAAATTGGCATGACCCTCTTCCTGAAAGAATGACTGCTGCAGAAGCGAAACAGGAATGTCTCCGGGGTAGATGGGCATTTTATCTGTGATTTCGTGCGAAAGATCAAGATAGAGAGGCATCGGGTTTTGGATTTTCGATTTCGAATTTTCGAAGTACCAAAGTTACGCAGAGTTTCACAGAGAAATACATGCCAGGCAGGGTAAATGCAGGCCGAGAACAACTTTTTTATTTTCGATTTTGGACCCTTCGACCCTTCGGCTTCGCGCAGAGACCACTTCGCCCAGAAACCGGCCTCCCAGTCCTCCAGTCCTCCCAGTCCCTCAGTCTTATAGTCCTCCAGTCCTCTAGTTCAGTCTTCCCTTTCCTTCGCTAGATCCTAATCAGGGCACCTTCCTTCACCCAACCCTTGTTGCCGTCGGCCAGTCGGATTTCGATCCAGTCGCCCAGTTTGTCAGTGATCTGGACGCTGAGTCCCTCGTGCAGGATAAAGAGTTCGGTGCCTGTTTCGCTGGGCGAACCTTTCATTCGCACGCTTCGTTCCGTGATGACACCGCTGTTGTGGTTCACCAGTTTGCTTCGCTGGCTGGATCCGAAGGAGAAGGTGAGCAGGCTGTAGCAGAGTGTCACCACTGCAAACCAAAAGGTCAGCTGTTTGTTCCGGATGGTTGTTGCGAAGAGAAAGAGGGCGATCAGCAACAGGAACAGGAAGAAACTTACCAGCGAATGGGTTCCCCAGCTGTCGGCGGGGCGGGAGTTGATCAATTCGTGCCACCAGCGCAGAAAACCAGGTTCGGGCAGCAGGTCTATGTTGTCGACCACCTGCTTCTTTGTCATCTCCAGATTGAAACGTGCATCCTCATTGTTTGGTGATAATTTCAGTGCCCGTTCGTAATTGAGGATGGCATAGGTGATGTTGTTTGATTTATAGAGGGCATTGCCCAGGTTGTAATAGAGCTCAAAGGATTCGTATCCTTTGGCGGCGATGGCCTCATAGGTTCTGACGGCTGCGGCATATTTTGCGGCAGCATAGAGTTGATTGCCTTTTGCCAGTGAATCCTGCAAGGCAGCCGGTTGCCCGAAAGCAATCTGCATGGTGCCTAAAAAGAGCAGTACCAGCGAATATTTTTGAATGAAATTTCTCATAATCATAGACTTTCTTGTAATGCGAACCATTATTTAATCTCTTTTTCCATCACAGACATCACATCGGTTGCCTCTCCAAATAGTTCGTGCATCTTGGCGGTTCCTCCGCCCGGAGCAAACCTGGCATATTCGCAGGTATCCAGAATTTGGACAAATCTTTCGATGATTGCTGCCGATACCTCGTGTTTGGTCAGTTCATCGGTAGCTTTTTCGCGCGACAGTTCGGAGGCAGGAATGGTCAGCTTGTCTCCAAGGTATCCCCAGAAGGCGCGGGTAACGGATTCGTAGAATTTTTCATCGTCACCGGCATGAAGATGACTGCTTGCCTCTTTCAACCGTTTCAATGCCACTTTGCTGGCTTTTTTGTTTTTCATCCTTGCCACATTGGCATTCTCCCTGATCCGCTTCTGGTTGAGCAGGTAGATGGCCAGCAGGGTCAAAATTCCGGCGAGGTAGAGCAGGTAGAAGGCAAAAGAGCCGAAGAAGGTATATCCTTTCTGTTGCAACGGTGCATTGGTCGTTTTGAGATACCGGATGTCGGTGCCGATCTGCTTCAGATCCTCCTTCGCCACGGCATTGACCGTTTGGGCGTGTGTGCCATCTCCTTTGCCTACCTTGATCTGATACTCTTCCGTGGATTTTGAGACATATTTTTTCGAATCTGTGTCGAAATAGACGAAGTTGACGGCCGGGATGGTATAACTCCCGGCAAAGCGTGGCAGGAATAGGTATTCGAAGGTGATATTTCCGTTCAAACCCTGGTCTGATGCGCTGAAATTGCTGTTTGTTTTTGGATCGTACACTTCAAAATCTGCAGGGAAGCTAATTTTGGGAGGATTGATCAGTTTGATGTTTCCGTTACCTGTCACATCCAGTTTGATGGTGATGGCATCATTTTCCCTGACACTTTTTGAGGTAATGGAGGAGTGTATGTCGAACTTGCCTACAGCCCCCGAAAATCCTGCGGGAGGAGTTGGCAATGGCAAGACATTTACGGAGACCGGATCGCTCATGATGGTCGCCTTCACATTGGCGAAAGAGTCGAAGAAATCATCGAAGATGCTTTGGGACTTCTTGACCCGTTGTTGGACAATGCAGTCAATCTTAACCGCACCAATGGAGATAGTGCCCGTCTGTTGGGGGAACAGGAGGCTTTTCTTCAGGGTTCCGACGTTGTAGATTTCTCCGTTGTAGGTTTCCCTTTGCAGGGAAATCTGCTGGGGCAACTGAATGTCCTGTGCCCAGAATCCTTCAAAATTTGGAATTGAGATGTCTTCGAATCCGTTCAAATTGACTTTTGAATAGATTTTTATCGTGGCGGTCAGGTGCTCTCCCTTGTACAGGGATCTTTTATCCAGGTTAAGCCTGACAAAAAGGTCACTCTTCGGCACGGAACCCGGCGTGGAGGTTGGCGTATCCACCCCGCCCGAGGAGGGTTTGGCACTTCCCTTGACCACTTCAATGGACTGGGCATTTGACTTGTATTCCGTTCCGTCAACCGTGATAGCCCCTGGGGAGATGTTGAAACGACCCTCTTTTTTTGCCCTTAAAACATAGAGATAAGAGAACGAAACTGACTGGGAACTAACGCCGTTGATGATCTGAAAGGAGGTGCTTTGGGAGGTGGATGGTCCCATCAGAACATCGAAATCAGCCAGGTCAGGAAGTTTAAGATTCGTTCCCTTTGCATTGACAGAGAAGGCCAACCTGAATTGTTCTCCCATTTCAACCACCTGAGGTGCTTCCATGGTAAAACTAATCTTATCGGCTGCCCATCCCGGCAAGGTGAACAGGAGGGCAAAGAGTATCAATTTTATCTTTCTGAGAATCATGCTTGTATAATCTTTATATTTTCTTTTTTCTTGCAGTGAACTAATGTGACCAGAGTGACTAAAGTTACGCACTATCCATGTTCTAAACCAAGTAATACAGTCACTTTAGTCATTTTAGTCACTTCTTTTACCAGTTCTTCTCAACATTCCGTTTCTCTGCTTTCAGTGCCTGGGCTTTTTTTACTTTTTCCTGTGTCTGTTTTTCATCATTTTCAAGCGCCTGCAACATCTGTTCCGCATTCTGTTTGGAGATCTTGTTTTGCTGAGGTTGCTGCTGCTGGTCTTTTTGCTGATCCTTGTTTTGATCCTGGTTCTTTTTATCCTGGTCCTTGTTCTGGTCCTTGTTCTGGTCCTTGTTTTGATCTTTGTTCTGATCCTTGTTCTGATCCTTGTTTTTGTCCTTATCCTTGTCCTTCTTGTCTTTGTCTTTGTCCTTGTCCTTGTCCTTATTTTGCTGTTTCTTTTTATCGTCCTCCTTCTTCATTTTCATCGCGTAGGCAAGGTTGTATTTGGTCTGCGGATCATTGGGGGCAATTCGCAAGGCTTTCTTGTAGGTAGCAATGCTCTCGTCAAGTTTTTTCTGAACCAGGAATGAATTGCCCATGTTGTGAAAGGCCTTGGCCTTGTCGGCAGGAAGCGGAGCTTTTTCGGCAATGTTTTCAAACTCCTTGGCCGATTCATCCGCCTTTTTTTGTTTGTACAGTGCATCGGCCAAATTGAATTGCCACTGCTTGTCATCTGGTTTAAGTTCCAATGCCCTGCGGTAGGCCACTTCGGCCTTCCCAAAACTGACGGTATCGAGTTTGGCGGTATCCTTCAATCCGGCCTCATACATTTTGTTGCCTTCCCTGACAAACTTTCGTTCACTCTGTGCCTGGGCAACAAATGCTGTAAACAGGACCAGGTTCAAAAGGAGATATCTCTTCATGACAGTTGTTTGTTTGTTCCAAATAATCTGAAGTTTTTGAGCCATTTGTTTTTTCTGTCGAGGATCAGGAAATCTGCCAGAATCAGAAAGAATGCGAGGCCAAGGAAGAGTGGAAACTGATCGTTGTATTCAGAATATTCGCGAGATTCCATCTCTGTTTTTTGCATTTTTTCAATTTCATTGAAAAGGTTGTTCAGCCCAACTTCGGCGTTGTTGGCGCGGATGTAAGATCCTCCGCCGGCCTCCGCAATCTGGGTCAACATAGGTTCATCCAGCTTGGTTACCACGATGCTGCCCGATTTGTCCTTGAGGAAGTCGCTGCTTCCTTCCGACATTGGGATGGGAGCCCCCTGTGGAAGACCCATTCCGATGGTATGTACGACGATTCCCTTTTCCTGGGCCTTCTTGGCCATCCCAACTGCATCATCTTCGTGGTTCTCCCCGTCTGTGATGACGATGATGGCCTTGCTGCCATTGAAATTGGGGGAGAAGGATTTCATCGCCATTTCGATGGAGGCTCCGATGGCAGTACCCTGAACGGGAACGATGTCGGTCGTGATGGACTCCAGAAATAATTTGGCCGATGCATAATCCGCCGTAATGGGAAGTTGAACATAGGCCTGTCCGGCAAAGACTACCAATCCGATTTTGTCATTCTTGAGCCTGTCTGTCAACTTTGCGATGGCACGTTTGGCCCGCTCCAGCCTGTTTGGCTTGATATCCTGGGCCTTCATGCTGTTGGAGACATCCAGGGAGATGATCAGTTCGACCCCCTTGCGTTTGGTAAGGGTCAGTTTTGATCCGAACTGAGGTTGTGCCAGGGCAGTGATCAGGCAGGTGATGGCCAGCAGCCATACCACAAATTTGATGATGGGCCTTCCGGTGGAAAGACTTGGCATCAATTGCTCCAGCAGCTCCATTTCGCCAAAACTTTTCAGTTTTCTGGCCCGCAGGATCCTGTTAAAGAAGAAGAGGAATACCAACGCAGGAAGAACCAAAAAGATATAGAAGTATTCGGGGTGAGCGAATCTGAACGAATCCATATTACTTAAATTTCAATGCGTTAGGGTAATTTTCTTAAATAGGTTAATTGAAGAATCAGAACAAAAAGAGCCAAAAGCAGCGCCGGTATGGCATATCTTTTGTACTCCTCCGTTTTTGAACTAAGTTCCTTGCTGTCAATTTTTGACTTCTCCAACCTGTCGATCTCCTTGTAGATTTCGGCCAGTTTCAGATTGTTGGTGGCTCTGAAGTATTTTCCATCCGTCAGACTGGAGATGGTTTCCAGAGTCTTTTCATCTATCTTCACTTCAATGTCCCTCATTTGAACGCCAAAAGGAGTCTGAACAGGAAATGGTGCAGTTCCTATGGTACCAATTCCGATGGTGTATACCCGAATGCCAAAAGTTTTAGCAATTTCGGCTGCCGTGATCGGGGCAATCTCGCCCCTGTTGTTTTCACCGTCTGTCAGCAGGATGATCACCTTGCTCTTGGCCTCACTGTCCTTGAGCCTTGAAACGGCGTTGGCCAGTCCCAGGCCGATGGCAGTACCATCTTCGATCATACCGCTCTCGATGTTGTGAAAGAGGTTCAGCAGAACGGCCCTGTCCGTTGTGAGTGGGCACTGGGTAAAGCTTTCTGCAGAGAAGATGACGAGACCCATTCTATCGAACTCACGGCCCGCAATGAATTCGCTGGCCACATTTTTGGCCGCCTCCAGCCTGTTTGGCTGAAAATCCCTTGCCAGCATGGAGCCAGATATGTCGAGGGCAATGACAATGTCAATCCCTTCGATGGTTTGGTTGCGCCAGCTGCTGGAGGATTGTGGTTTGGCCATTGCCGCGATGAGCAAGGACAACACTGCCAGCTGCAAGACAAAAAGGAGGTGACGCAGGTAGTGCTTCCAGGTTTTAGGTGCCTGCCGGAATGGGGTAATGGTGGATATCCGCAAACTCGCGCTGGATTTTTTCTGTTTCCAAACATACCAGCCGACCAAGGGAATCAGAAGCAGCAAAAGGTAAAAATATTCGGGACGTGCAAAAGTTATGCTGTTCATGGCTGATTTTCTGTTTCGTTTGAACCTGAAATAACTTTCCCCTCAGGTACCTCTGCAACCGGTACTGCCTGCTTCTTCGCACTCTCGGCAGGTTCTGTCTTGGTCTCCTCCACCAGGGTATAGGCATTCACCAGCACAAAGTGGTTCTCATCCGCCAGCGGAGTGTATTTGGCGAATTTGACCAGATCGGAGGTGTCGAGGGTCTTTTGCAAGCCTGTAAAAAGTTTGCCTTTGATTTGGGAGTTCTCGCCTTTGAATTGAGAGAGAATCTCGTGGGTGGTCTGTTCCATCGCAGGGATTTCATATCGTTCTTCCAGGTATACCCGAATGATGTCAGTGAGGCGTGTGTAATAGTCCTTCACCTTGTCGTGCTGCCACAGCTGCTCTTCCTTCAGCTTATCCAGTTCGCTCAGCGCAATGACGTGCGGTGGAAGTTTTGGCTTGGCAGGAAGAGTAAACAGCGGTATATTCTTTCTTCTCCTGTTGATGGCGTACAAAATCAAAAAGACGATGCAGGCGATCAGCATGATGCCCAAAATCCACGGTGCAATCTCTTTGAAGGTGATGGGTGCTCCGTAAGGTTTTTTGATGTCTGCGAATCCTTTCTTGAGGTCAACATTCGGAACCTTAACAAACAACCTGAGTGAGTTGCTTCTCAACGTATCCGTTCGCAGGTTGGAACGACCCGCAAACAAAAAAGGAGCGATCGGATGCGGACCACTGTCGAAGGCAGTCACCAAAAAACTCTGTCGCATCTGCAAAAGTCCGTCTCCTATTTTGGAAGAATCCATTGCAGACCTGGAGATCACCTCGACCCCATTCCCAAGGCTGTCTTTCAGCTCCGGGAAGGTCAGTTTTATCCCTGAAGGATATTCGGCCACAAGGATCATTTTAATCTGATCCCCCAGCCAGATGGAATCCTTTTCCAGGGAGGCACTCACCTTTATTTGCTGTGCCTCAGCAAAATTCAGTGAGGAGACAAAAACCAGGAAGAGTAAAATATATTTCAGTTTCAACATAATTTAGATCAAAGTTTGTGTTCTCTCTTTTTGAAAAGTGCAACCAATGATTTGACATAATCTTCTCGGGTACTGATACTCACATAATCAGTTCCTGTTTTCTTCAGCAACGTCTCCATCTCCTTTTTGGAATTCATCCAATGGTAGAGGTATGTCTTGCGTACGGAGCTGCTGGAGGTATCCACCCAAATGTATTCGCCTGTCTCGGCATCCTTGAGCTTGATCATTCCGATGGAAGGCAGCTCGGCCTCCCGCTCATCATAAATGTGCAGGGCAACCAGGTCATGCTTGTTGTTGGCGATGGAGATGGCTTTTTCCAAACCGGCATTTTGGTCCATGAAGTCGGAGATCAGGAAGGCCGTGACGTGCCGTTTCATCGCATTGGTCAGGTATTGCAAAGCCAACGGAAGGTCTGTTTTTCTCGATTCTCCCTGAAATTCGATCAGTTCGCGGATGATGCGCAGCGTATGAGTTCTCCCTTTCTTCGGAGGAATGAATTTTTCTATCCTGTCTGAAAAGAAAATCACCCCAATTTTATCGTTGTTGGAGATGGCCGAAAAGGAGAGGATGGCGGCGATTTCTGTAATCAGTTGTTGTTTGAGTCTGCCTACGGTTCCAAAATCATTCGAACCGCTCACGTCGATCAGCAACATCACGGTCAATTCCCGCTCTTCCTCAAAGATCTTGACAAAAGGGTGGTTGTATCGCGCCGTTACGTTCCAGTCTATGTTCCGTATGTCGTCACCGAACTGGTACTCCCTAACTTCGCTGAAGGCCATGCCACGCCCCTTGAAGGCACTGTGGTACTCTCCTGCAAAGATATTTTTGGAAAGTCCCCTCGTCTTGATCTCAATCTTTCTGACCTTCTTTAATAATTCAGTTGCTTCCACGGATGGTTTGTATAACGTTTCTGATAGTAGGAAAAAGTACTTAGAGTACTTCAAGTACTTCGAATACTTAGAGTTAAGGGGAGGAAAGATTTGAGAATTGCTTCCAACTCTCATCCCTTATGTCTTATATCTCAACTAAGGAACTTCTACGGTATTGAGGATCTCGCTGATGATCTCCTCAGAGGTCAGGTTGTTGGCTTCGGCTTCATAGCTCAGGCCGATGCGGTGACGCAGAACATCGTGGCAGACCGCCCTGATATCCTCGGGAATCACGTAGCCGCGGCGTTTGATGAAGGCATATGCCTTGGCAGCCTGAGCCAGGCTGATGGAGGCACGTGGCGAGGCACCGTAGGTAATCATCTCCTTGAACTTGGCAAGTCCGTGTTCGGCCGGTTCGCGGGTGGCAAAGACAATATCAATAATGTATTTCTGGATCTTTTCGTCCATGTAAACCTCCTTGACCACCTCCCTGGCACGAATGATGTCTTCTGGAGTCACCACCGCATTGGCTTTGGGGAACTGCTTCATCAGGTTTAGCTGGATAATCAGTTTTTCTTCCTCTTTCTTCGGATAGTTTAAGACAACCTTCAGCATGAAACGGTCGACCTGCGCTTCTGGCAGTCGGTAGGTTCCCTCCTGTTCGATGGGGTTTTGAGTAGCCATTACCAGGAAAAGCTTGTCGAGCTTGTAGGTGGTGTCACCAATGGTAATCTGACGCTCCTGCATCGCTTCAAGCAGGGCCGACTGAACCTTAGCAGGTGCCCTGTTGATCTCATCTGCCAATACGAAATTGGTGAAGATGGGGCCTTTTCTCACCATGAACTCCTCTTTTTTCTGACTGTAAATCATGGTCCCGAGCAAGTCGGCAGGGAGCAGGTCTGGCGTAAACTGAATCCGTGCAAATTTGGCATCGATGGTCTGTGCCAGAGTGTTGATTGCCAGTGTTTTTGCTAATCCCGGAACCCCTTCCAGCAAAATGTGTCCATCAGACAACAAACCGATCAGTAAACTCTCAACCAAATGTTTCTGTCCGACGATGACCTTGTTCATCTCCAGGGAGATAAGATCTACAAACGAGCTTTCACGTTGAATTCGTTCGTTCAACTCCCGAATATCTACTTTTTGATCCATAATCTTAAGGATGATTTTAATTGTATTTGTTAAAACGATCCCAAAAATAGTGTTTTACAACATCTATTCAAGAGTTGGTCTATTAAAAAATGTTAAGGGGCACGAATGACTCGGAAGACTGGGTAGACTTGGACTACTTGGCGGACTTTGGGAATGGGAGAACCAGGCGTGAAGAGTTGAGAACTGAGATTTGAGAGTGGCAGAAAGTAATGTGTACGCATGCGACTTCTGGCCTGCTTTTTTGATCACAATAAATTTATTGCGGGAATGTGAGCCGCAGAACGGCAATATTATGGCAGAAGAACCAGTGCCAAAAAGTGCACCGTCCGCGTGGAAATATTTGAAGAAGCCTTTGATTGGGATCGGACGGTTGGTGGCAAAATTTGATGGGGCAGCTATGTTTGGCAGTAGGGCAGTAAAAAGAGAATGAAATGCAGACAATTCTTCACTTTCGATTCGGGCAATTGGTGTAATTCGTGGTTGCAGGTTATTCTTTCAGTTCGTGGTTATATTTGTTAATTTTGCCGGAAATCAGTCAGCTCATGCGGTATTTTATCCAACTCTCTTACGACGGAACCAGCTACCACGGTTGGCAGATTCAGCAGAATGCGGGGTCGGTCCAGGAGGAGGTGGAAAAAGCCCTGGCCGTGATTGCCCGTGAAAAGGTGGAGGTGGTTGGTGCAGGCCGAACGGATACTGGAGTTCACGCTTCGTTTTACATGGCCCATTTTGACAGTAACCTGGCATCACTGGATGATGAGAAAACTGTCTTCAGGCTAAACTGTCTTTTGCCGGAAGACATAGCCGTACAGAAAATCTTTAAGGTCAGGCCGGATGCCCACGCCAGATTTGATGCCACCTACAGGGAATACAAATATTACATCTCCCGCCACAAGGATCCGTTTACCTGCAAGTTTGCCGAAAGGGAGAATCGTGACCTTGACGTTGCCAAAATGAACGAAGTTGCCAGGTCCCTTTTTGAGTACAGCGATTTTACGAGTTTCAGCAAGCTGGGCAGTGACGTCAAAACCAACAACTGCAGGATATTCAGGGCTATTTGGGAGGACATGGGTGACCATCTCATTTTTACGGTTAGGGCCGACAGATTTTTGCGCAACATGGTCCGGGCAATTGTGGGGACACTGCTGGAAGTTGGATTGGGTAAGATGTCGGAAGCAGAGTTCCGGGCTGTCATCGATAAGAAGGACCGAAGCAGTGCAGGTGCAAGCGTAGCCGCAAAAGGGTTGTTTCTGGTGGAGATCGGCTACCCGGATGACACGGTGAGGCCAATTTAAATGCACCTCCCCAACCACGAATTACACGAATTAGTTTTGTACCTCTATCCAGCTGTCCATTCCCCAAGTCCTACATTCCCTTGGTCTTAGAGTCCCCCGGACCTGCTGCCATAAAGTCCCCCGGTCCAGATTCCCCACGCTGCCATCGCCTGCAACTCCAACATCTCCAGTCCATTTTTGATGGTTGCACCTCGGTCTGCTCCTTTTTGCAGAAACTGTGTAATCGGAGGATTGTAAACCAGGTCATAAAGCAAGTGTTTGTCTGACAGATATTCATAAGGCAGGGGGGGAAATCCCTCTGTTTTAGGGAAAGTACCTAACGGTGTCGTGTTGACAATGAGCATATACTCCTCAATCTGATCACGGGTTAATTGGCCATATGAAATGGAAATACCCTCTTTTGCTTCCCGCGAAATGCGTTGGACCGAAATGGAGAGGCCCGACAGAACTTGTACAACAGCTTTGGAAGCACCACCCGTTCCGAGGACCAGGGCTTTTCTGTGGTGTGGTTTCAACAGGGGTGTCAGGGAATCTTTGAATCCGATCAGGTCTGTATTGTATCCGGTCAGTTCAATCTTGACACCGGATCTCTTTATTTTTACTGTATTCACAGCCTTGATGTCGGCTGCCTTTGGATCACAGTGATCGAGATAGGGCAGGATGGCTTCTTTGTAGGGTATGGTAACGTTGAAGCCAACCAGTTCCGGATGTTCAGCGATCGTTTTGCGAAGCTGCAAGATGTCGTTCAACTCGAAATTGAGATAGGCCGCATCAATGGACTCTTTTTCAAAATAATCCGTGAAGAACCTTTTGGAAAAGGAGTGTGAAAGCGGAAATCCTACCAGTCCGTATTGTTTCATTTGAACATTTGTGTGGTTTCTCCGGAGGTCGTCTGGGTATTGGGTCCGAACCGCTAAATAATTTCGGAGGGTCCGCCCAGGTAGCTGTATTTGGCGATCAGTTTGGTGACCCATTCCAGCAACAGAAAAGTGGGGAAATTCTCGAGAAAATCTGTGTGTGCCGGATAATCTTCGGTCAGGGCAGATTCAAGTTTCTCCTGAGCCAGCGCAAAGTTGTCCAGAAAGATGTAAAATCCTGCCAGCCGGTAGAGAATGGCTGCGCAGGCTGCTTCTGAATCTTCAGCCTCTTCCAGAATCTCCACCGCCTTGTCAAATTTGTTGTGATTGAACATCAAATCGGCATAGGACAACCAGTATTCTGCAATTTCGTCATCGAGTTCAAGTGCTTTTTTATAGGCAGATTCAGCTTTGCTAAAGTTTTTCTGTGCAGCAAACGCTTTGCCGAGGGCATTCCAGCATTCGGCACAATCGGGATTGATGTCAAGCGATTTCTTAAGCAATGGAATGGCTTCGCCGGATTTGTCGTTGATCAGCATCACCAGCCCGGCACCAAACCAGCCATCCGAACAGTTGGGCTCCATGCGGATGGTCTTGTCGTAATAGAGTTCCGCATTTTCGTACTCGTCCATCTGAAAGTAACAGTCGGCCAGGTAGAGGTGGGCATCAACAGATTCAGAATCCACGGCCAGGTATTCATGGTAGGCATCAATCGACTCCTGGAAACGCTCGATGGCGGACAAGGCATTGGCTTTATTGAATATGGCTGCCGAATAGTT
>Ga0214216_1000448_pt1 | contig 14585 bp, 12 predicted proteins | sample TroBogypolimnion_12_FD_153054 | JGI IMG/M metagenome (GOLD analysis project Ga0214216, IMG submission 153054) | Freshwater microbial communities from Trout Bog Lake, WI - 27JUN2007 hypolimnion | ecosystem: Environmental > Aquatic > Freshwater > Lake > Hypolimnion/Profundal zone | place: Trout... | reverse complement strand
GCCTCCTTTTCGACCCGGATCCCCATTGAGGAGATCTCAAAAGACTGTTGCAAGACCGGATTCCAGATCAGTATATCCCCGTTCAATCCCTGGTATCCACCGGCATTTGGGGTAGTCCAGTCGTCGTAGTCGGGAGCCCTTCCATCGTGGACCTCCCCGTTGCTCAGTTTTCCGCCTATGCCGATGATGAATACGGCCCCATGCACCCTGGTGATTTCATATTCGCGCTCCTTGGGCGTGAGGGTTGGATAACGCTGTACCAGCTCCTCTGCATAGACAAAGGTAATCTCCTCCGGAAGAAGGGGTTTGATGGTCGGATAATTTTCATAGACCACAAACTCTGCCCGCAACAAGACAGAGTAGATTTGATTGACCACCTTTTTCAGGTACTCGACATCGCGCTGTTTGGCCGTGATCACCTTTTCCCAGTCCCACTGATCAACATAAAGTGAGTGGATGTTGGAGAGCTCCTCATCGGGACGAATGGCATTCATATCGGTATAGATTCCATATCCTGCCGGGATGCCATAATTGGCCAGCATCAGCCGTTTCCATTTGGCCAGTGATTGAACCACTTCGGCCTTTGCATCGTTCATCTCCTTTACAGCAAAAGACACTGGCCGTTCTACTCCGTTCAGGTCATCGTTGACACCGGTCCCCTTCAGCACGAAAAGGGGCGCCGTTACCCGGCGAAGTCTCAATTCGGAGGAGAGATTCTCCTGACAAAAATCCTTGATCAGTTTGATGGCCTTCTCTGTCTGTTTAAGGTCGAGCTTAGGCTTATAGTTTTCAGGAAAAAAGAGTTTCATACATGAATAGTTGTTAAGTTTTTGAATGTGCTGTTTGATAGATGCAATGATACGAACTTCGGCAGATTAAAAAAACTACCTCATGAAATAACCGTGAGAATATGTTTTGATCGACCCAAAATAATTGTGTGGGTATTCCTTCATCAATAATGAAAAATTAGGCTTGGATGAATCTTGTGCACAATTAGCGATCTGCCTGAACGAAAAATTGAGAAATACGGCTCCGTCTTCAATCATTTTGAAAAATACATGTAAACCGCGAAGGTGGCCAACCAATGCGTCCCCAGGTAATTATCCGAGACAACGTGCGGAAGGGCGTCTTGGGCATGCTCATTGCCAATTCGTTGCAACTCTTCGGCCATCCTATTACCGGGAGGCAGTGATTTGGCGATCTCGAACATACACCAGGCCCTGCTGAGGTTGAGTCCATCGAGGTGAACACCTGTGGGATCTGCCCGATCCGCTACGACTGCCGGATGTTGCAGCGAAGCCGGAATGGAAGGCAAAAAATTTGCGAACCATTTTCGAAAATTTTTTTTGTCCAAAACCCTGCGCATCAGATCTGCCTCTACCAGGGAAGGGGAGAAAAAATCGTCACCTTCGGGTTCCCAGGAGGCCGGAATCCCTTTGTCTCTCAAATAATAGAAGCGGCTGCGCTCCAGCAGAAACTGCTCAAACTCCTTGTCACCCAACGTTCTCGCATAATCCAGCGCAAAAGAGATGCCAAATGCCGTATTGGCGTGTACGCCTCTTCTCAGCGGATAGGTAAGACCGGGAAGATAGACTTTGTAGTTCTGGACGACCTGCGCAGCAAGAGGCTTCAAAATACAAAACCATTTCACGCCCAGCGGATGGTCCCAGGTGGCAAGTTCTGCGGTTAATTTCAACAACCAGCTCCATCCGTAGGGCCTTTCGTAGCTGATCCTTCCAGGGGCCTTCAGATAGGCCACTTCTACGGCAATATTTTCTGGCGTGAGTGTCAGGTCAATTGCCTTCACAATCGAATCGCGGGCCGGAAGTGCAGGAAACTCCTTCAGTAACTTTACCAGCAGCCAGTGCCCGTGGACCGATGAGTGCCAGTCGTAGCATCCATAAAAAACAGGATGCAATTGGGACGGCGTTCCAACATCCTTGTCTGATTGCATCGAATGCGAAAGGTTGTTGGCATATTCGGTATGAATGCATTTAAAGGCCAGCCGCGCCAGTTTGCCGGCTTGTTGTGAGTCGAGTGCAGGTAATTCCTGTGACTTCAGCGATAGCGACCAGAATAAAAATAAAGCCATCATCCATCCAATTCTTCTCATCTTCTATTTTCTGTGATTGCTGAATTTGCTTTTCCATCAAACATTTTTCAGCCCATTTCGATGACCATTCCGTCAAAGGCAGGCTGAACTCCTTCAGGCAAGATTTTCATCAGGTCATCGTGAAAGCCCATCTCGTGGCTCATATGCGTCAGAAAGGTGCGCCGGGGAGCAATTTGTCCGGCAAGGCTCAGGGCCTCTGCCAGGTTCAGGTGCGAGATGTGCGAATTTTTCCGCAGTGCGCAAATAATCAATACTTCAACCCCCTTCAATTTATCCAATTCATCAGGTTCGATCCTGTTGAAATCGGTCAGATAGGCAAATTTGCCAAACCTAAAACCGTAAACTGGCAATTTGTGGTGGAAAAGCCTGACAGGAGTCACTTCGATGCCTCTCACCATGAACTTGTTGCCATCTATGGGCAGTAGCTCCATTTGCGGAGTTCCGGGATATTTGATCTCCGCAAAGGCATATTTGAAGGTCATTTGCAGGTTTTCGGCCACCCTTTTCTCACAGTAAATGTCCATCGGTGATTTTCGCACCCAGTTGAAGCTACGGATATCATCCAGTCCGAAGATGTGATCTGCATGTTCGTGGGTCAGCAAAACCGCATCCAGATTGGTCACGTTGCAGGTCAGCATCTGCTGCCTGAAGTCGGGACCCGCATCCACCAACAGGGTAGTCCCTTCTGCCTCTACCAGGATGGAACACCGCAATCTTTTATCCTTTTTGTTCAATGACCTGCATACTTCACAGTTGCAAGCGATAACCGGAACACCCTGCGAAGTCCCTGTGCCCAAAACTGTTATCTTCATTGAATTCGATTTATTGTTATTTGAATGTATGGATGAAAGTTGATTCTGAGATAAGTAACGTTTTGCTATCGAATGTCATCTTCCTCTCCCTGTCCCATTGTCCAACAGTCCTCTAGTCTTTTGGTCTTAAAGTCTTACCCTCCTATTCTCTTACATGCGGATGGTTCTCCAGACCCAATCACATACTTTGCAACAAGAAAATAGCCGGTCGTTTCCCAAGTTCCGGAGGCACCTTTCTCCATTCTGCAATCGATTTTGTGACCACAAATTCACTTTCCATGGTCAGATCCACTGCTATGCAAAGCTTGGTAAGGCCGTTGCAGAGGGAAAGCAGCTCTTCCAAAAGTTTGGCGTTTCGGTAGGGAGCTTCGATAAAAATCTGGGTTTGTTTTTCCCTGCCTGAGGTTCTTTCAATCTCCCGGATGGCGGTGGCCCTTTCGGCAGGCTTTACCGGCAGATAGCCGATAAAGGCAAAATTCTGCCCATTGAAACCGGATGCCATCAAGGAGAGCAAAATGGAGGAGGGACCAACCAACGGAACAACCTTGATTCCCCTTGTGTGTGCAAGAGCGACGAGGTCAGCACCGGGATCGGCAACTCCCGGACATCCCGCTTCCGACAGAATCCCGATGTCAAAGCCACGGGAGGTGGGTTCCAGCAACAGTTCCAGCTCCTTTCGCTCGGTGTGCTCATTCAGCTCTTTAAAATCCAAATCGTCAATGACAATTTCAGGAATCATCTTCTTGAGATGACGACGGGCCGTGCGGGTATTTTCAACCACAAAATATTGCAGTTTTCTGACAATCTGACTATTTTCTGCCGGAAGGACCTTGTTAACAGTGGTTTCCCCAAGGGTGGTCGGTATCAGGTACAGATTTGGCATAAACGGATGAAGTTGGAAAGTTGAAGGTACGAATAAAAATCAAACCAGGTAAGTTGAACTAAGCGACAAGAAGATCATCAAGATGGCAATGGTGTAATAGACGAGCACTTTTCTGTGCTTCTCCCTGTCGTTCTGGGTACTGGTAGAAAAAATGAGTCCGAGATTCGCAATGAACAAGGCGAACAACATCAAAACGATGTGTTCAATTGGCCAGAATCGTTTGGTTACCAGTTTCATGGTCATGTCCTGGCTGACCGACTCCTGGCCTGTAATGGCGGCAGGATTTGCCATCAATAGCAAACCGAATATAAGCTGAAGATAAAGATTGAAGATAAAGGCATGGGAGAGCGCCTTGTCCAGCCGGGTATAGCTCCTTTTATTATAATAACCTATCAAGGATCTGTAAAACAGCCAGATGGCTATAACTAGGAAGGCAATGCTGATCACAGAATGAACCAGCTTGATGAGATGATGATCCTGAAGGAGCACTGCGGTTAAGGTCATGTCGAACAGTTTATAAGGCAAAAATAAGAGATTAAATGAGTCGCCTGACACGAACCATCAATTTTGACAGAACATTTATACCGAATCTGCCAGTCTCCTTGCCTGCAAGATCCTGTCTGCCATTCCAATTCCGTCCCGAAGATTGCCTCCGACCACCAGTCCCGGGTACATTTGCTCAATTTTATCAATGGCCGAAAATCGTTCCCCGCTGTCGGCTTCGTATTGCGGAATCGCATATGGATGCCGGACGATCTTAAAGAGATCGGGCTGAAATTGTTTCATCGCCATTAAGTTGGCAAACTCCTTTTGAACAATCAGTTTCACCTCTTCATCCGACAAATTCACCAGATCCTGTCTTCTGACTCCTCCCATGAAAATGGAAAAGAGTGCCCCTCCTGCCGGTGCTCTTTCCTTGAAGAGAGAGGACATAAACAGTACCCCAAGCAGTTCACGCTGTTCCACAAAGGGGATGAGGCCGCCAAAGGCGTCCAGTTTCATCCCTTCCCAGGATTTAAATCCAAGTATGACCTCCAAAACCCGGGTATAATGCAATGAGGATACTTTCGCCAAAAGATTGGGTTCAAGGAACGGCAGAACCCGGTTCAATTGATGAGCTCCAACAGTTGAGATGACTTTTTTGGTCTCGATGGTCACTTTTTCGTCAACCTTATTCAGGAAGGAAACGACAAAATGATCCCCTTCCGGCCTTACGCTGAGCTGACTGACATTCAAAACAAAATGCTCCTGTCCTATCCTTCTTTCCATGGCATGAATAAGCGACGAGATTCCTCCCTTCACAGAGAAAACACCCCTCGTGACTTTTTTTTCCTCTTCGGTTTTGGACTTAAACTGCTTTTTAATGGATCCGCCAATAAAACTACCATATTGCTGTTCGAGATTGTACAATTTGGGAAGGGCATATTTGGGTACCAGCCTTCCGGGATCTCCCGCATAAACGCCGATGATGAACGGGTCGATGGCATAATTGAGAAAACTTTCGCCCATCCGTCTCCGCACCAGTCCGGCCAATGTTTCATGTGGATTTTTCCCTGCAGGTCTGAAGGGTTCCAGCAGGATTCTGAACTTATCCCTGAGGCTGAAAAGGGGCGTAGTAACGGCCTCCTTCACCCCTCCCGGCAGGGCATGCCACGCACCATTTTTAAGGACGTACCTGCGTTTGACGAAATTATCGGCCATCTCCAGTTCGCACTCTCCCTGCAGAGCTTCAAAAAGGTGGATGACTTCCGAGTTGCCAATCACCCCCGAGTTGGGTCCCTCCTCGTACAAAAAGCCATCTTCTGCTACACTTTTGATCACGCCACCAAGCCGATCCGCCTGATCGACCGCGACAAGGTCCAATCCCCTCTGGGCAAGGTGGAAGGCAGTGGTCATACCGGTAAGCCCGGTTCCAAGAATTACGACATCTCTCATTTCATTTGAACTAAATCGACCAGCAAGCTGATGAACAGCGGGTCGGCAGGTGGTAGTTTTACTCTTGAAACATTTTTAATACCAAGCGAATCCTTTGCAAAGGGAATTAAATCCTGGTCCAGGTCATAGAGGGTCTCCAGGTTTTCGTGTACAAAACTGATCGGAATCAAGACCAGGTTATCAATCTGCTCTTCCGCAAGTATTTTCAGGTGTTCTCTGACGTCCGGTCCAACCCAGGCTCCCCGTTTCATACCCGACTGAAAAGCAGCTTCGTAATGGTAACCCATTTTTTCGGCTATCAGAGCTGCACTGTTCACAATGCCTGTTGGATAGGTATCGCCCTGCAAAACATGGTATTCCGGAATGGAATGGGCACTGAAAACCAGCGTTGGTTCCGCAATGGCATTTTCCTCGATGTGCTTTTTGATTAGACCAGTCCAGAAAATAACAAAACCGGGATGCCGGTAAAACTCCTCCACGACAGCGATCTTGAAGAACGGATCACCGGCAGTGAAGTTGCTGAGCTCTCGGGTAACACTTGAAGTAGTGGTATGACTCGACTGCGGATAGAGTGGAATGACTGTGACATCACCAATTCCTTCCTTTCTGAAATCGGTCAATGTCTTGCCTATGTTCGGATTGGAATAGGAGAATGCATACCTGACACTGTAGGAATCACCCAATGCAACCTGGAGTGCTTCGACGGTTTGAATGGTGGAGGCGACCAGCGGAGTTCCTCCAATCAACTGGTATTTTTTCCAGGATTTTTTGTACCTGCTGCGACTGATCAGGAAGGAAAGAAGATTTCTGGTCACTTTCCCGTAAGGCAGAATGGCGGGATCCTTGAACATCCGGGAGAGGAAAATCTTCAGCTCTTCCGGAGATTCCGGACCTCCCATGTTAACCAGCAATACACCCTTCATATTTTGGATTTTCGATTTTTAATTTTTGATTTGGGAAGGCCGAAGTTAGTAACCAGTAGCTTCAACCATGAATCACCCAAATTGCACCAAATTCACTTTTTTTGACGAATCTCAACCCTCTTAGCTTCCCAGTCCTCCAAGTCTTCCCAGTCCTGCTCAGACCGTCTTTGAATAGAGGCCCTCGCCCGATTTCAGGGCCGGATCCAGAAGCATGGCGATGTTTCTGGCGCATAGGAAACCCTTTTCTGTCAGGCGAATCCCGTGGCCATCCAGCTGCATCAGATCGTCGGAAATAAATTCTTCAAATTTTGAAGGGTCAAAGGAAAGCAAATCTATCAGATATTCAACCGTAACACCAAACTCTTCCGCCATTTCATCCAGATGAAGCAACCCATTGCACATGATGCTGTTGATGACAGTCCGCACAATCTGTTCCTCCCTGTTTAACCTGTAACCGCGATCTATCGCCGTACCCCTATTTTCAACAGACTCCATGTACTTTACGATATCCTTGTGATTCTGCGCATAGGCCCCCCAAAGCTGACTGATGGAGGAAGAACCGAATGCATATACCTGTCCGGTCGTTTCACGGGTGCAATACCCTTGAAAATTACGGTGCAGTTGCTTGTTTTGATAGGCTTTCGTCAGGTCATCATCAGGTAACGTGAAATGGTCAATCCCAATGGAACAATATCCGGCTTCCTTTAATTGGGCGGTTGCCTGCAGAAATAGGTTCATCTTGTCGTTGGCATCTGGCAAACCGATGACCTCAAGCTGTTTCTGAGCCTCTTTGACCCAGGGAACATGGGCATAGGAAAAGGTCACAATGCGGTCGGGCCGAATGGCAATGGCCTGATCAATGGTATTGCGGAAGCTCTCTGCGGTCTGCAAAGGGAGTCCGTAGATAAAATCGAGGTTGATGCCCCTGAAGCCCTTGCCTCTCAGGTAAGCGACCACCTCTTTAACCGGGTGCCTGGGAGCTTCCCTGTTGACCACTTTCAGCACATCCTCTCTGAAATCCTGAATTCCGAGGCTGATTCTGTTGAAACCCATCTCTGCCAACTGATCAATGTGGCTGTAATCGAGATAGGCAGGACTGCATTCCATGGCAATTTCTGCCTGACCGGCGATGGTAAAATGACCGCGAATCCAATCCATGATCTCCCGGATGTAGTTCATGGAGATGGAATTGGGGGTACCGCCACCCCAATGGATTTGCGTCACGCTTCTTGTATCATCCAGCAGCGAGGCAACCAGTTCAATTTCGGTTTTCAGGGCAGCTACATACCTCTCAACCACTTTTTTTCGTTGGGCAATGACCGTTGAGCAACCACAGAAGTGGCAGCGTTGCGGGCAAAAGGGAATGTGGATGTAGAGCGATATATTTGCAGGTTGCTGTTGGTTGGAGGCTTTCAGCTCATGCAGGTAATCGGAGTCGGTAAATCCCTGGTTGAAAAAATTGGCCGGGGGATAACTGGTGTAACGCGGACCCGAAACATTGTATTTGTGAAGAAATTCTGCGTTGATTTCCATCTTACCCCCTGTTCCAATTGGTTTGTTTGACCCAGTCGACCACAAATTTTGCATTTTCAAAAGGGATTCCCGGTACGAAACCGTGGCCAAGGTTGAAAATCCATGCTTGCTCCCTGGATCCGAATTCCACCAGTTTTTCAAGGGTTGCCCGGATGGTAGCCTGGTCGGCAAAGAGCAACCTGGGATCCAGATTCCCCTGCAGGCCAATCTCGGGATGCACGAGGGAGCGTGCCTCATCCAGGGTGATCTGCCAGTCAATGCTCAAAAAATCGGCATCTTCGGGTTCGATGTATTTGATTCCGTATCCCAATCCCTTTGGCAAAAAAATGACAGGAACTCCCTCTGCCCTGACGGCTTCGGCAATTTTTCTGACGCAAGGCATCATCATCTCCCTGTAGATATCTGAAGGGATCAAACCTGCGTGTGTCTCAAAGATTTGGAAAGCAGAGACTCCGTGACGGACCTGGTTCACTGCATATTCAATGGAAAGTTCAGTAATCGCCTCCAGTAACCTGAATGTCATCTTCCTCTCTTTGTACAACAAAGCAAGTGCATCCGGGAAAGTATGATTCGAACTCAATCCCTGGACCATGTAACAGAGGGTAGTAAAGGGTGCACCACAAAATCCAATCAATGGAATGCCGGCCGGCTTGGTTCGAATGATTTCATCAATGGCATCATAGATGTAATGCAATTTCTTTGCATCCGGTTTCAATGCACGAGATGGATCGGACAGCTCCTTTAGGGCAACATCGAATTTCGGGCCAGAATCCGTAAAGTTCAGGTTCATTCCCAACGCTGCAGGAATAACCAGAATGTCAGAAAAGAGAATGGCTGCATCGACGCCCAAATCATGCACGGGCATCAGCGTGACCTCGGCAGCCAGCTTTGGATCGTTCATCAATTCAGAAAAAGTGTGATTTTCACGCAATTTGAGATAATTGGGCAACACACGACCGGCCTGACGCATAAACCAAACCGGAGGACGCGAAGTTTTTCTACCGTGTAAAATATCTAAAAACAGGGAATTGGACATATTTTATATTTTCACTTTCAAGGCTATTGGTCGTTGGCGCATGCCAATTTGACCGAAGGCCTTTTCTTATTTAAACATTGTAGCTTTTCAAAGTTGCTTTAAAGCCCTTAGGTTTGCTGCTATCAGTTGATCAATCTCTTCATCCGAATGTGCATAGGAGACAAATAGAGACTCAAACTGGGAGGGTGCCAGGTAGATACCACTTTCGAGTGACAGTTTGAAATAGCTTGCATACTTGTCTGTATCAGCAGACATGGCTTCTTCCAAATTTGTAACCCTGGCATGATCTGTAAAGAAAAGTGTCATCATCGAACCGACCCTGTTGACTACTCCGCTTACTCCGGTTTCCTTCAGATTGTGGCTGATTCCCTCTTCCAGGCGGGCAGCCTTGCGTTCCAACTCTGAATAAAGGTCCCTGGTCTCGTCGATCATGGTCAGCATGGCAATGCCGGCAGCCATGGCCAGCGGATTTCCCGACAAGGTACCTGCCTGATAAACAGGGCCGACGGGTGCCATCATCTCCATGATCTCTTTTCTGCCGCCATAGGCTCCTACCGGGAGTCCGCCACCAATAATTTTTCCGAGCGTGGTGAGATCCGGACTGATGCCAAAATACTCCTGGGCTCCGCCTTTTGCCAGCCTGAAGCCAGTGATGACCTCATCAAAGATCAGGAGTGCGCCGTGTTTGGTGGTAAGGTCGCGCAAACCCTGCAGAAATTCTTTTGTTGGTACGACTACTCCCATATTTCCGGCCACTGGTTCCAAAATTACGGCAGCAATTTCACTCCCCTTCTCACGAAATAATGTCTCGACCGATGCAAGGTTGTTGTATTCTGCCATCAGGGTATCTTTTGCCGTACCTCTGGTGATCCCCGGACTATTGGGAATGCCCAGCGTCATGGCGCCGGAGCCGGCTTTGATCAGGAAACTGTCACCGTGACCGTGGTAGTTTCCGGCAAATTTGACAAATGACTCCCTTCCGGTGAAACCGCGGGCAAGCCGGATGGCACTCATCGTTGCCTCCGTGCCGGAGCTCACCATCCGAACCATCTCAATGGAAGGAACCATCCGGATGATCTGCTCTGCCATCTCAGTTTCATACTCGGATGGAGCCCCAAAGCTGGTACCTTTCAAGGCAGCATCGGATATGGCCTGCAGAATGCGTTCGTGTGCATGTCCGAAGAGCATCGGCCCCCAGGAGGCAAGGCAATCGATGTACTCATTCCCATCGAGGTCTGTGATCACAGTTCCTTTTGCCTTCTTGACAAAAACTGGATTTAAACCAACACTTTTAAATGCCCTAACGGGCGAATTGACACCACCGGGGATGCATTTCTGTGCCCGCCCGAAGGCTGCTATGCTAAGATCAAAGTTCATTATTTGTTTCTTTTGTTTGTAGTTGGCCATTAAGCTGTTAGCTACTAGCTGCTGGCTGTTGGCTATTTGACAGGAAGCAATTTAAAGTCCCCTGAGAATTTTTGCAGCCTCCACCGCATGGTAGGTAATGATGATATCTGCTCCGGCTCGCTTGATCGAGGTTAAAATTTCCATCATTACTCGCGGACCATCGATCCATCCGTTGGCTTCGGCCGCCTTCACCATCGAAAACTCACCGCTGACATTGTAGGCCGCAACGGGCATCTTGAATTCATGCTTCACCCTGTGAATCACATCCAGGTAGCTGAGAGCAGGTTTTACCATCACAATGTCGGCACCTTCGGCAATGTCCAGTTCCACTTCCCTGATGGCCTCATTGCTGTTGGCTGGGTTCATCTGGTAGGTGGCACGGTTGCCAAATTTGGGTGCGCTTTCCGCAGCTTCCCGGAACGGACCGTAGAATCCGGAAGCATATTTGGCAGAATAGGCCATGATAGGGATTTTGTAGAATCCGTTGGCATCCAGTTGCTCCCGGATCACGCCTATGCGCCCATCCATCATGTCACTGGGAGCGATTACATCCGCACCGGCTTCGGCGAGTGATACAGATTGTTTTGCCAGCGTGATCAGGGTAAGATCGTTGTCGACATCTCCGTCCACGATGGTTCCGCAGTGCCCGTGAACAGTATATTCACAGTTGCACACATCGGCAATCACGAGCAATCCCTTGGTTATCGGATCCAGCTTGATGGCACGAATGGCCTGCTGAACTATTCCGTTGTGTTCACAGGCAACGCTTCCGTCTTCGTCTTTGTGCGGAGGAATGCCGAAGAGCAAAACGGATTTTACTCCGGCAGCGACAATGTTCTTGCACTCTTCGACCAATAGGTCCACAGATAGCTGTGAATTGCCCGGCATCGAACTGATCGGGTTGTTTACGTTTGTGCCGGAGCAAACAAACAAAGGCATCACAAAATCGTCTGGCGAAAGACTTGTTTCTGTCACCATGGCCCTCAGAACACCGTTGTATCTTAATCTTCTCAATCTAGTTACAGGAAATCTCATGACTTAATTTTTTTTAGTATTTGTAATATTGAAGAATGGCCTCCGTCAAGCCCTCCGTATTCGACATTTTTGCAGTCATCAAAGGTTCATATCCTGCCTCCAGAATAGCCTTGGAAGTAGTAGACCCGATGCTGCCAATTTTCAGTTTCCCCAACAGGCCGGTATCCACGAAGGAGGCAAAATTGTTGAAGGTGGATGGACTCGTAAATAATATCAGGTCATATAAACCATCGGAAATTCTTTTGATCACCATCGGATCCGCAGAATGGGGCTGCGTGGTCTCGTAAACATTGATGCGCGCTACCATATTTCCTGCAGAAAGCTGATTTTCGAGGGTATCATCGGCCAGGTTCCCCAGAGCCAAAAGAATCTTTTTGCCTGCTGGCTGATACATCTTGCAAAATTCTGCCGCCAGTTCAGCCGAGCCATGCTCCTTTCCTGTAAAAGCGGGTGAATATCCGTAATATTCCAGTTCTGACGCCGTTTTGGTCCCCACCACGGCCACCCGAAGCGAAGCCGGCAATTCGGAACCACCTGTCAGGTCGATCAGTTGTTTGAAGAAATGGGCCACGCCGTTTCTGCTGGTAAAGAAGAGCCAGTCGTAACTTCCGAGCTCCTCCATCCGAACCTGATCATCCTTTTCCAATTGGGCCGGCCTGATCTCAATCATCGGCAGGGAGAGCAAGGTTGCACCCTGGGCCCTGAGCAGATCGGGAAGTGTATCACCGGCCTCCTGGGCACGCGTGGAGATGAATATTTTACCCGACAATGGAAGCTCCTTGTTTTGCAAAAATGGATCCTCCAGCCGGATGGATTTTAAAATTTCCCTGCCACCCTGACGGAGCAGGCTTTCGGCCAGTTGAACGGAGAGCTCTACTGCCTGACTGATATCTCCTGAAATCTTCTCTCTGATGAATTCCTCACCATTGATGCTTGAGATGAACCCCGTGAGCTCAAAATGATCTCCTTCAACCTGGCTAAAACTTCCTACGGGGATCTGACATCCCCCTTCGAGGGTGCGCAAAAAGGCTCTTTCGGCATCTGTTGCCAACAGCGTTGGTTGATCGTTGATGGCTGAAAGCAAATCGGCTATTGCAGAATCATTTTCCCTGATTTCAATGGCAATGGCCCCCTGACTGCAGGCAGGAATCACCAAATCCGTGTCGATCAGTTCAGAAATGTACTGATCCATCCCCAGGCGTTGCAATCCTGCACCTGCCATCACCATGACCGTGCAATAACCCTCCTCCATCTTCCTGATGCGCGTGTTGACATTTCCCCGGATTTCGACAATGTTGAAATCCCTGTTGATGCGCAACAATTGTGCCTTGCGCCGCAAACTGGAGGTGGCGATGATGTCGGAAGAGGAAAGATCCTTGAGGGTTCGGCCCGTTGAGCTGATCACAGCATCCCTCACCTCACCGCGTTTCAGTACTGCACCCAATACAACACCTTCCGGGAAACGGGTAGGTAAATCCTTGAGACTGTGTACCGCCATGTCGATTTCATCTTCAAACATAGCCACTTCCAACTCCTTGGTAAATAATCCTTTGTCGCCAATTTTAGACAAGGGAACATCAAGAATCTTATCCCCTTTGGTTTTAATGACCACTATCTGAAAATTGAGAAGAGGAAATTTTTCGGCCAAAGCCTCTTTGACTACATTGGCCTGGTAAATAGCCAGCTGGCTACCCCTTGTGCCGATCCGTATGGTTTGCTCCATGCTTAGTTTTGTGCGAATAATTGATTGACGACAGAGGTAAACTCCCTGTTGCATCCATTGTCGGTGACGGCTTTGATGTTTTCAATCATCATGCCAATCAGTTTCTTTGTGATCAGGTCTCCATATTCAAGGGCCTTCTCGTAATCTTCCACCTCTTTGTTTTTGATCAGTCCGTCAAGGACATTTCTGCCGGCCTCCTGAAAACTGACAGAGATGGTCTTGAAGGTTGGAGCCAGAGCCCTGATGTTAAACCACTTCATAAATTCTTCGACGGAGGCTTCAATCATTTGTTCAGCCTGTTCAATCTCTCCTTTTCTTTTTTCGAGGTTATTTTCGATGACATGATTGAGTGCATCCACATCGTAAAGATGAACGTGCTCCAGGGCACCCACCTCCATCGCAACGTTTCGTGGTACGGACAGGTCGATAAAAAACAGTGGTTTGCCCGCTCTTTTCAACATCACAGATTTGACCAGTTCAACATCAAAGAGCGGTTTTTTTGAAGCGGTGGAGGTGATGACGATGTCGTTCTGGCAAAGCAGCGCTTCCAAATCTTCCATCTCGCCAACCTGAGCATGGTATTTATCCGCCAGCTCTTCCGCCTTTTCCCTGGTTCTGTTGACAATGGTAAAAAGGGAACAGTTCTTCTTGACCAAATTAAGCAGGGTCAATTCGCTGGTCTGGCCGGCGCCAACCAACAAAACCGGGTGCGTATTCAAATGATGCAATTTTTTGGATGCCAATTCAACGCCGGCATAGCTGATTGAAACAGCGCCTTTGTTCAGTGCGGTATCTGTGCGAACCTGTTTCCCGGCTTTCAGGGCATCGTCGAAGAGTTTGCTCAACCCACAGCTGATCAATTTGTTGGATTTGCTGATATGAACAGCTGTTTTGATCTGTAAGTTTTCGTAATCAGTTTTTACCCACATCGCGGATAAATTGAATCAATCCGTCGAAATATACCTGCTGGTCGTCATACAGTGCCATATGGCTGCCTTTGGGGCAATACAGGTAGCGCCCATTTTTAAGCTGTTCAGACATCATTTCAATATAGGCCGGATCCATCGTGTCGTAGCGTGCACCGATGACCAGAGTCGGAACAGTAATTTCAGGCAAATTGGCCGTGCGATCCCAGTGCGCCAATGCGCCGCTTGCACCCAGTTCGCTTGGTCCCTGCATCGGTAT
>Ga0214216_1000445_pt1 | contig 14635 bp, 10 predicted proteins | sample TroBogypolimnion_12_FD_153054 | JGI IMG/M metagenome (GOLD analysis project Ga0214216, IMG submission 153054) | Freshwater microbial communities from Trout Bog Lake, WI - 27JUN2007 hypolimnion | ecosystem: Environmental > Aquatic > Freshwater > Lake > Hypolimnion/Profundal zone | place: Trout... | reverse complement strand
GAAGATGAGGATGAAGATGATGATGATGATGATGATGATGATGATGAATTTACAAGCGAAGCTATCGCTCCTGAAAAACCTTTAGGATTAACATCCAATTCAATGATGAATTTTGCCTTTGATGATATGGAAGAGGAAGAAGAAGACGAAGAGGAAGAAGAAGACGAATTTTATTTACAAAAATTTGATGAAAATCTGAAAAAAAATATAATTCAAGAACATCATCCTGAAATGATGGCACAAAATTTTGATGAAATAGAAGTATTGTCACGTGTGGTTCGTAATCAATATGGAAATATCATTGATCCATTACATCAATCCGTTCCATTTGTTACAAAATACGAAAAAGCACGTATATTAGGTGAACGTGCACGACAAATAAATGCAGGTGCGCAACCATTTGTTACGGTTGATATCGGTGTAATTGACGGATATTTGATAGCACATCAGGAATTTATGGAAAAAAAAATACCATATATTTTAAAACGACCTATTTCCGGTACATTTATTGAGTATTGGAAATTATCGGATTTGGAAATAATAACTTAAACAATAGTAACATAAACCAATAATGGTAAAATTATTGGTATTAATAATGTCTTCTTTCAATGAACCTATTTACATAGAAATGAAACGTATTTCACAAATATATTATCAATTGTTTGCAACAGAATTAACCTATTTTTTTATGGAATTTAGAAATCAAGATGAAGAAGTAGTTGAAGACGGAACCACCTTGTATATAAAAGGTACGGAATCAGTCGTACCTGGGTTATATTTAAAAACAATAAAAGCATTGCAATATGTACAATGTAATTATGAATATGATTTTATATTACGTACAAATTTGAGCTCATTTTTTAATTTACGAAATGTGTTGGCTTATTTATCTGAAAAACCTACGACAAATTTCGCAGGAGGGTTTCCCGTGTTTTGGTTTACAAGTGGAACTTGTATTTTTTTTTCACGTGATGTAGGTGAAAAAATAACAGCTGATATACGTTATGATGATAATACACCAGATGATGTTTTGATATCTAGGTTAATAGACGAAAAACAAATACCTAGAGAAGATTTATCACCATTTGAGATGAAATACTACATAATTAATTATCAAGAAAATGATGTAAAAAATCTTACTGATGATGATATACAAAAAATATTATTTTACCGATGTAAAAATGAAGATAGTCGTGAGAATGATATTCTGGTTTTTCGTGATTTATTACGTCGGGTCTATCATTTAGAGGCATAAAAATAATATGAAGATGTCTCCACTACGTTACCGACATCCCTACCAAACTCTTCCTTTGTTCCGAAAGGCAAAGCCACCTTCAGAGTTAGTTGTTGAAGGACTTCTTTGGCTTCGCCAATCCTCTGATCAAACCCTTCTGACCTGCGGTCATATAGGTTTGCGTCTACTCACATAAAACCAAATAGAAAATTGATTTTATGAAATAGATAAACACACAGATAGTACATCACTGAGAACCAATACAATATGTCCAAAATTATCAAAGTACGCAAACCACGAACCAAGAACTCTTCGGCATGTTCGCTGCCACAAGAATATGATCAGAGGGCGTTTACGCCTTCTGAAGATAAGAATATTGAATGTCATGATACATTGTGTAAGTCCTATGATAAAAATCCCATAGACGATTTGGAAAATATTCACAAATTGGTTTCTGATAAAATTGGTTCTATGATGCACTCGGAGGATTTTGGTCAGAGGATTGGCGAAGCCAGAGTTTCGCTACCTGATGAAAAATCATCCGATGTAGGAGTATTGGATCATCTAGGAGATTATGTGGAAGAACCGTTTACCATCATTGAATCTTATTTTCAAGGACAACATTTAGATCGTTTGGTTCGTCACCAAATTGAATCATACAATCATTTTATTACTTATCAAATGCAAAAAACAATTCAAATGTTTAATCCGGTAAGTATCAAATCTGAAAATGACTATGTGGAAGCGCAAGATAAATATTTGTTAGAAATATCCATTTCTTTTCAGAATTTTAAATTGTACTCACCACAGATTTATGAAAACAATGGTGCAACCAAAACTATGTATCCACAAGAAGCGAAATTACGTAATTTCACATATGCGTCCACTATGACAGTGGATATCAAGATTGACTACATCATACGTAACACCGAGTCCATGGATAACCCAAGAATCATCACGAAAATATTGCAAAAAATCAACATTGGAAAAATGCCGATTATGTTGAAATCCGCGATTTGTGTTTTGACACAAAACAAATCGGTAGATCCGGTGTATATGGGTGAATGTCCGATGGATTGTGGTGGATATTTCATTATCAAAGGTTCGGAAAAAACGGTATTGGGTCAAGAACGTGCAGCTGAAAATCGGGTATATTGTTTTGACGGGAAAAATACGACAAAATGGAGTTGGTTCGCTGAAATCAAATCTATTCCTGATTTCAAATGTATTTCACCTAAACAAATAGAGATGATGATTGCGAGTAAAAACAACGGTTTCGGACACGGAATTTATATGAATATTCCTCGTATCAAACAACCCATTGAACTGTTTGTGGTATTTCGTGCACTGGGAGTCATGAGTGACAAAGCCATTTGTGAATATATTTTGTTAGACATTGCGGCAGAATCCAGTGAACAACGACAAATATTGGATTTCCTTCAGGCATCGGTCATTGATTCTAACAAATACATGACCAAAGAAGATGCCTTGCGTCATATCACCGCTGCAGTCGCCTATACTCCTATCAATATGGACAAAGAAAAAGGTGCACGAAAAAAACAGGAATTTACCAATGATGTGCTAAATAACGACATGTTTCCTCATTGCAAAACTCTTACCCAAAAATTGTACATGTTGGGATACATGTGTCAAAAATTAATCAAAACCAGTCTGGGATGGATTCCTCCCAATGACCGTGATTCTTATGTGAATAAACGTATTGAATTGACCGGAACCTTGCTAAACAACCTGTTTCGTAATTATTTCAACAAATTGGTCAAAGAAATGCAAAAACAAGTGGTTCGTGAAATCAACAATGGTTCTTGGCGTTCTATGGACAATTACGAAAATATTATCAATATGACCAATATCTACAAAATCATGAAATCAACTACCATTGAAAATGGTATCAATCGTGCCTTAGCTACGGGTGATTTCAGTATCAAACAATCCAATAGTAGCAAGGTCGGTGTTGCCCAAGTATTGAGTCGGTTGACGTATATGTCCAGTCTGAGTCATTCACGTAGAATCAATACCCCGTTGGAAAAAAGCGGTGAATTGATTGCTCCACGTAAACTGCATAATACCACCTGGGGATTCTTGTGTTTGACTGGTGATACGGAAGTGTTGATGTCTAATCGTATAGATATGAAAAAAATCAAAGACATCCGAGATGGCGACTGGGTAAATACGGTGAATCGTACCACACTTCAAGATGAGTCATCACCTATGTTCAATTTCTTCGGTAAAATGCCAGATAAATTGTTTGAAATCACTACCATTAGTGGAAGAACTATCAAGGCTACTGCTGAACATCCGTTTTTGGTAAATCATGGCGATGGAAAATATAAAATGGTGGATTTATGTGACTTGCGTGTCGGTGATAATATGGTCATTCATCATATGGTAAAAATGATTCCCGATGAGAATATTACTCCTGTGTATATTCTCCAATCAGATGTATTGGAGATTTACCGTAAGGAATTGTTGGAACGTAATCTATTAAACAATTTCATTCCGCTCTTTAAACTAAAAATAATTGCACGTTTGATTGGAGCACAATTCTTTGGTTCTTCCAAATATTTACAAACGGAAGAGGACGCTCATCAATTGGCAAATGATATTACACAGTTAGGATTTGGTGATATAGTTCATGTTATAAAAACAATGGATCAAAAATATAAAGTTGTATTAATTAATGATAGCTCATGTTATGAATATTTTATGAGTTGGGTAGGAGGAGATCCATTTACATTACCTGCATGGTTACTTACTGCGGAACGTTCTATCATACGTGAATTCTTGTCAGCCTTTTTGGGTAGAGGTTTGTCTCATAGTTTCAGTAATATATTTTACAAGGACAAATGTGTATATATGCAACACGTTGCGGATATGTTAAGTGAATGTAGTATTCAGTGTCGCATTACATATTTACCGTTCACACCGAATCTAATAACCACCGCCGATGTTGTGATAGATAATGATAGTTTGGAAAAGTATTATGATACCATCGGGTTTACGTATTGCGAAAAAAATCGTCGTCAAATGGTAGAAACCATTGAATTGCTCAAAATACGCGCGTTTTACAAACAAGACATGACACCTCCAGTCAATTGGTCGGTGAACGGTTGTGTCAGTGTACCCATTCTAACAATTCGTGAAATTGAACCCGAAATGGTATATGATTTCACTACTTACAGTGAAAACCATTCGTTTGTCTCTCAGGGGTTTGTCGTGTCCAATTGCGCAGTAGAAACCCCAGAGGGGCAATCCATTGGTGTAGTGAAAAATATTAGTTTCATGGCACATATCACCATTCCTACCAACAGTTCTTCCTTGTACGATTACATATTACCTCACGTACATAAATTGGAAGATATGACGAGTCCAAAAGAAGCCTTTGGAAAAGTACGTGTATTTATCAATGGTGCATGGGTAGGTGTTACAGAACAACCTGAAGAATTGTATCGGGAAATTAAACAGAAAAAATACAGTGGTATCATCAACATTTATACATCAGTCATCTTTGATTGTAAAAATATGGAAATTCGTGTATGTAATGACGGTGGACGATTGACACGACCTGTATTAAAAGTACGTGATCAAACGGCTCTGATTACGAAAGAAATGATTCAAAAATTGAACAATCATGAATTGTCGTGGAATGATTTGTTGGTATCTTGTCGGATTCCGGAATCCGCGATTGAATACATAGACCCAGAAGAACAAAATTTCGCCATGATTGCGATGCGTACCAAAAATAAATACATTTTGTCCAACGATTCCAAAAAAGAAGCACTTACCAATATGCCTAAACTATCCTATAAATATACTCATTGTGAAATTCATCCGAGTACTATTTTCGGGGTATTAGCTTCGTGTATTCCTTTTCCGGATCACAATCAATCACCCAGAAATACGTACCAATGTCTTTCTATTGACGAAGAAGTTAGATGTGCCGATGGAAGTATTAAACAAATTCAAGATATTGAAGTTGGTGATAAGGTATTGACGTTTCATCCAGAAACATTAGAAATTACGGAAACGGAAGTTTCTAATCAATTTGTTGTACCGAATGAGAAAGATGTGTATGAGATGACAACTGCTCATGGTAAAAAAATAACAGCTACGATTGACCATCATTTTATGACCGACCAAGGATGGAAAACTGTGGAACAAATCATGTGCGATTCGTCTATACGTATTGGTTTATCATTGTATGGTTCAGAAAAAGGATTGGAAGATATTATCAAATACAACCAACATTCTACAATGGTTGTGAAAAACAATTGTGTATTTGTTCAAGTTGTATCGTTTAAACATAAACCTGACCAATTAATTTCTTGCATTGAAACTGAAAGTGAAAATCACAGTTTTATTACAACCAATGGTTTTCTATCAAAAAATTGTTGTATGGGTAAACAAGCTATTGGAGTATATGCGCTGAATTTTGATCAACGTATGGACAAGACCTCTTATGTACTTTCGTATCCTTCCCGTCCACTGGTAGACACTCGTCTGATGAATTTTATTCAACTCAATCGTATTCCTTCGGGTCATCAAATTACTGTGGCCATTGCATCCTATACTGCATACAATCAGGAAGATTCGTTGTTAATGAACAAGGGTTCTATTGACCGTGGATTGTTTATGACAACCGTGTATCATACCGAAAAGGATGAAGACAAAAACATTATTCGTGATGAAATTATTCGGTGCAAACCCGACCCTACCAAAACCAAAGGAATCAAGTATGGGAATTATGACAAACTCAATAGTCAGGGGTTTATTCCCGAAAATAAATTGGTGGAAAATCGGGACGTGATTATTGCCAAAACGGTTCCTATCAAAGAAAATCGTAATGACCCGACCAAGACCATCAAATACGAAGACCAGAGTAAAACCTTTCGTACCACGGAAGAATGTTATGTAGACAAAAATTACACCGGTAGAAATGGGGACGGTTACAATTTCGCCAAAGTACGTGTGCGTACTTTACGTAAACCGGTACTGGGTGATAAATTCTCGTCAAGAGCCGGACAGAAAGGTACCTGTGGATGTATCATTCCGGAAGAAGATATGCCTTATACCAAGGACGGATTACGCCCAGACATTATTATCAATCCTCATGCAATTCCTTCACGAATGACGATTGGACAATTGAAAGAAACTGTATTGGGTAAAGTGCTCTTGGAATTGGGTATGTTTGGTGACGGAACGAGTTTTGGTGATTTAGATATCAAAACGATTTGTAGTGAATTGCAAAAAATTGGGTATGAAAGTTATGGTAACGAAGTCATGTACAACGGATTTACGGGAGAACAAATGGAAACCAATATCTTCATTGGTCCCGTATATTATCAACGTCTTAAACATATGGTCAATGACAAACAGCATAGTCGTTCTATTGGACCTATGGTGAATTTGACACGACAACCTGCGGAAGGTAGGTCACGTGATGGTGGATTCCGTATTGGTGAAATGGAACGTGATGTGATGATTGCTCATGGAATGTCTAGGTTCTGCCGTGAACGTTTATATGATGTATCGGACAAATATTCCACACATGTGTGTGGAAAATGTGGAATGATTGCATGTTATAATGATCTGGGTATGAAACAACAGACCAAATTCGCCAAGAGTGATATGAGTATTCATTTGTGTCGTACTTGTGGTAATATGACTGACTTTGCCAAAGTAGAAATCCCTTACGCTTACAAACTATTAGCACAAGAATTACAAACCATTAATATTGTTCCACGTATCATTACCGAATAAACATCTTCGTCTTATTTTGTAAATCACAAATGTACATTTTTTTTTACAATTCTAGACCACATATGGTAACATAAATCTCTATGTGTATGAATAGATGTTTATTTAGTTAATTAAACATATATTAAGATAATAAATATGGGTGCAAATTCAAGTTCCATCGCCATCACGGATGATAACAATGACATCAAACAAATCCAGGAAAAATTATAAAAAAAATATTCCGTTCCCATAGAAGTACAAGTCGCACATTATACCCCCAGTATCTTCCCATTGGTACCGATTATCAATCAACAAACGAATCATCTATGTACGACTTCATGGAAACTGATTTGTAATAAAAAAGAAAAAACCGAATCGGGTATGGAATTAACCGGAATTACTTTGTTTTACAATGATTTTTATGAGCGTTTAAAATTGGTGGACGAAAACAAAAAAATTGAAAGTATATTGAGTGCTCATTCCACAGGTATGAACAAAATCGCAGAAAAAGGTGCGATTATTATTCGTATCGTAAATTATGTTCTATCTATCATGACGAATGATGAACAAACGCAATTACGCCTATATAATTTAGGTAAAGCCCATACAAAACGTTTAATACGACCATATATGTATTCCATATTTGTACAGAATATGTTATATACGATTTCTAATCAATTAGGTGTAAACGCCACACATGAGGTCATGGAGGCATGGGTCAATATGTTTTCATTTATTATGAAATCCATGCTGCCTATGGCAATCAAAGGACAGACATTGGAAACCGAAATTGGTATCAACACCAAATCTGATTTTTCATCCAACGAAGTCCAATCACAAATGCGAGAAATAAAATACGAAAAAGAAAAAGCATTGTCAAGTTCAAGATCTGTCAATACTCAGTCGTTTCATAACCCGAGAATCTCGCGACCAAATAGTGAAAGAATAGGTCTGGGTACGGAAAATGTATATATATGCCTAAATTGCCGGTCATATTGGTGGGTTCAAACGAAGAGGACCTATAGGTGTCTAAAGATATATTACAATATAATATATCACTATGTATGCAAGCCGAAATGGAAGCAACTCTGGAGTTTCGGTGTCATATTCTGAAGGACGACATAGGACTCCAGATGAATATGATTATATTATTATCGGCGCAGGTATAGCTGGACTATACGCTGCATATAATTTAAAAAAAACACATCCAAATAGTACTTTTTTACTATTAGAAGCAGATCATAAAAAATACATAGGTGGACGTATTCATCAAGAAAAATTTGCCGATCATTTGGTGACAACCGGTGCAGGTATTGGTAGAAAAGCCAAAGACAAATATTTGATCAAATTATTAGACGAATTACATGTAATTTATCATGAATTCAAAGTGAAAACCACCTATACATTTGATCATTTGGATATTAAAAAAACAATCAAAGAATTACAACATCATTTTGAAAAAAACCATCAACCAAGATGTACATTTAAAGAATTTGCTTTATCCATTTTAGGACCCGAAAAATACAAACTGTTTTTACTATCAGCGGGTTATACCGATTATGAAAATGATGGTGTGGAAGAAGTATTATATATGTATGGGTTTGAAGATAATGTATGTTGTTGGACCGCCTTCTCTGTACCATGGAATGATTTAACTAGTAAATTAGTAGACAATATCGGTATATTGAATATCAAAACGAATTATTTCGTTACAAAAATAGAAGAACTTGATGATATGATTACGATTACTGACCGTAATCAACATCAATATGAATGTAGAAAACTGATTATGGCAACCACCATTACAAGCTTACGTAAATTATTAAAAAATCCCATATACAATGAAATTGAAGCACAACCATTCTTTAGAATATATGCCACTGTATCAAAAAAATATATAGAAATCATGAAAGAAAAAATAAAAGGAACTACGATTGTTACAAATGAATTACAAAAAATCATTCCAATGGATCCAGATCATGGGTTGTATATGATAGCATACAGCGATAATAAAAATGCGATGAAAATAAAAAATTCTATGAAACAAAGTATTGTATCTGAAGATAGATCCTATAATCTGGATAAATTGAATTATATGGATGATAAGGAATATATGACAAATTTAATAAAAACCGCCGTTGGTATACCCGATTTGAAACTAACCAAAATCGTTGGATTTTACAGAGAAGCAGGTACACATTATTACAAACCTTTGAAAAAAACCTACAGTAATCGCATAGAATTTATCAAACAGGCACAAAGACCTAGTAAAAATATTTTTGTCATTGGTGAAGTTGTTAGTGAAAATCAAGGATGGACAAATTCGGCACTAAGTACATATCACAAAATAAAAAACTTTTTATAGATTCAGGTCAGGTCAGATGACCGAAGGTCATCAACGACTAACTTCAAAGGGTGCTTCACTGACCGGAGGATTTTGGTAAATGGTGTTCCATTGCAGCGAACATCATTTCAGGCTTTTTTTTTGAGTGGAATTGAGATGGTCAATTAGCATTTATTAACGATGATATTATATATTTTTCTAAAAATGGGCTGTAGTGATGTTGGTAATGAATAGTCAATATACATAAACCCCCTTCTGTTATTCAAATAAACAACATTATAAGGATTACTAATTTGTGGTTGAAATCTCATATTTGATAAGTTTTGTAGTGAATATCAATTATATTCTTATACTAAACAAATATTTTATATATTAATTTTTATTGTAATTGCGATACAATATAACATACTACTATTACACAGTAAATTACTAAACCTTTGATGTTGTAAAACACCTGTTATAGATACAATTCCAGTCAGATGACCGAAGGTCATCAACAACTAACTTTCAAAGGAGAAGTTTGGTAAGTGATGTTCCATCGCAGCCGAACCCCATTTCAGACTTTTTTTCATGTTTTTAACAAATTGTTGCATCGCTGGAACGCGTTCCCCCGTTTCATTATGAATGATTTCTTCGTTGTAATCGTGGAAACCATTGAAATGAACAAAGCACGGATAGGTTTTCATTGCATGATTGTATAGGCGCCCTTCTAAAAATACAAAATTACGCAAAGGTACTTTGTACAAACTCTGAAAAATTTGTTGGTACTGATCAAGACGAACATCTTTCTCTCGGTAAAACGTCAAATAATATTGAGTAAAAAAATGTTGGTCACCACCTAAAGAACAAATATCTTCTATTTCTTGGTCGGATTTCCAAGCAAACATTTTGCGTAGTGCATAGACATATCCTATATATCCACCTGAATTCACATATTTGTATGCAGTAGTGGTATATTTATACGTATTGGTGGTTTGTATTTGTTCATATGCTTCAACATTTTCACCCGGATAACAATTGATTTCACTACTCAACACAATATCACTATTATATGAGAAAAACTTTTCCAGAATTTCCTTTTCATCGGACATACACAAGACATCATATGCGTCTACAAATGCAACAATATCTCCGTCGGGGATAAAATCCAATACCTGTTTCATGGCATATATTTTGTCCGTAAAACCATTCCAATGACTCCATGGAATGATTTCTATATGTAAATTGGACCATTCGGCCGTGATACGTAATAATATGGTTTTTTCTTGGTCACTTGCAATGGTAAATATATGCAACATATGTAAAAATATATAATACAAATTCTTTAGACCTAATTGTTACGTATGTTCGTACCTAATTCACCTTGTTGAACAATCGTCGGGTCCAAACGTAATACTGTCAATTCTCCTCGGTTGGCCTTTTCAAATATTTGTACATCCAATATATTGTCAATGAATCGCATTTTTTCCAAGATTTTTTTAATATGACGATTGTTCACCAAATATCCGTGTGCACACCAAGAAACACCCGTGGTACGATATACATTGTCTATGACCTTTTCACCATTGTTACCAATAATTCCCAAAAAAAGCATATCAAAATCTATATCACCAAGTTTTAACAATGTTTCATCTAAAATGTTCATAAATCTAGGGTCCAATACAAAATCATCTTCAAATATTACGCTGTATCCTTGAGGATTTCCTTGGTCACGTATGGCCTCGTAGGTTTTGTAATGACTTAGATAACACCCTACTTCGTTTTTCCGATTGTCCATATTTTCATTGAAAGATGTGGTAATATGTTTTAGTTTTGGGTCCATATCTTTGTAAATTCTATCGTACAAAATTCCTTGTTCTATTAATGCGTCTAAATCCAATTTTTTACCAATAAATCCGTCTATTTTATGAATAGTAAAATCAAAATAATCCTTTTTGTTAGGACTATTTTTCATGATTTCCAATTGTTGTTCTATTTGTATTTGAATGTTGGTTTCACGTTTTGGATTTCCGATTGTGATTACATAAAAATCTATGGAAGGAACAATTTCAAAATTTTCATAAGAATGGGTAAAATATTGATAATGACCATAGGTAATTATAATCACCAAGATACATATAACAAATACACCTAGATATATCCATAGATTGGTGTTCTTTTTTATCTTCATATTATATCTTATATTATGAAGATAAATGTATGGGTTGGTTTCGCCTTGTTAATCCTATTGTTAATTCTATTGTCCTATATTATGTCTTTTCAAAAACAATACCAAGAACATTTTGATAACACTACGACTACTGATATACAATATTACGTCATTCATAATCGTGCGAACCAAGAACGAACCAAAAATATTGAAGTACAAAAAGAAAAATTAGGAAAACCTATACATATATTTGATGCAATTATGGGAAAAGACCTGGATTTAGATAATTTATCCATATTTGATCCACGATTGCAAAACAAGTATAATTCCAAAAATAAAAATGAGTACGGATGCTATTTGAGCCATTTTATGTTGTTAAAAAAAATATCAGAACACACATATGATACGCGCGGTTACACCGTGATATTTGAAGATGATTTTAAAATCATGAGTGAAGACCTGGATAAACATATACGACACGATATAAGTATCATAGACAAGAATATTGATATGATATTTCTTGGTCATTTGGATTCCTATGTTGGAAACCCCTACAAAGAAGATCTCTATGAACTGGATATGAATAATTACCAAGATTTTGCCGGATTACACGGATTTGTAATTCCAAATCAAAGTATACAAAAAATACACGATATGTTGTTTGTAATTGACAACCCCATTGATTATAAATACGGAAGATACATTGGTGAAGGTAAATTGAATGCTCTGATAATGAATCCAACCATTGTAAATCAAAATGGAATGGAATCAAGTATAGGATTTGATAGATAATATTCCATTCATATGGTATAATGAAACAATATGAATGGAATTTATGTGCATTGTTGTGTATTATTATTTCCCTATGTTTCCTCTCATGGATTCCCATTGAATCTTTTGATAATTATTCCGATATTACCTATTATGTGATTCATGAACGTTCAAATCAAGAACGTACCAAGAATATTGAATTACAACAAGCAAAATTAGGAAAACCTATACATATATTTGATGCAATTATGGGAAAAGACATGGATACAAATCAATTATCCAGGTTTGATGAAAAATTACACAACATGAAAAAGGGACAAAGACCCAATGTGATCGGATGTTATTTGAGCCATTTTATGTTGATAAAGTCTTTGTTGAATCGTACCGAAGGATATACTATCATTTTTGAAAATGATTTTAAAATCGTGACAGATAATCTTGACAAACAAATACAACATATTTTACAAATCATTGACAAAGATTTTGATTTGTTGTATTTTGGTAATTTGAATGATTCACATAGTCAACTCTATAAAGAAAATATTTATGATATCAAGGATGTTATCACCGGCAATCATGCCTATTTAATCAATAATCGCAACATTCAAAAAATATACAATGTATTGTTAACCATGGACGAAGCCGTTGATTGGAAATATTCTAATTCAATGCAAAAGAATGAATTACGTGGTTTCGCTATTTATCCTGTCTTGGTCGTTCAAAATGGAATGGAATCTACCATAGGATATTGATTATCGGATATCGGAACCCAGGTTCCGGTAAAACCTCCTAGGTAACGAGGACACCACCACTACGTGGCGGCGCCCTCCTAAGGTTTCCCTGAAAACCATCTAGGTAATAATGTCAAATTAGACCCTAATGTGGACGTTCGTAGAACGGTAGCATTAGGGGATGATGCCGTGAACGTAGTGGAGGCATCGGTTGTATAAGATCCTATACAACTAATTTACCAAGAATCCTTGTAAGAAACCTTAGGAGGGCACTGACCGAAGGTCGGTGTCCTCGTTACCTGAGGGAGGTTTTAATGGGTTAGTTTCGCCTACGGCGAAACTAGACGTAGGTTCCAATAATGCGGAGTATTTACATATCAATAAATATGTAAATATAGAAAGCAATGGATTTGGATACACATCCTGTAGATGACAATTCTTTTATGAATGATATTCGTAGTACAAGCGAATTCAAAGGAATATCTTTTTCCAATTACAAAAAAACCGAAGTCAAACAGGCATTGATGGAAAATATGTTGAAAATGAAATTAGAACCCGCCTGTAATTGGTGTGCAGAATTGTTATGTGCTGGACATTTGATGGACATATGGGAAATTATTTTGTATTTTGTGGGAAAACATATTCATTTAGGTAACCCACGTTTGACTATTTATTTGGAAAATCGTTATCATATTTTCCGTAATATTATGAGTCAATCCAATTTTACCAGTGAATTGCAGGCGCGTAATAATATGAATATTCGGAAATTATTTTCAGAAATCATTTGTATTTTGACTCTTTCTCCACGTAAACATAGTTTTGAACCTATAAAAATAAATCGTGAGGAAGAATTCAATATTACACTCATGACGGAACGTTTAAAAGCACCTTCCGTAAAATATGCCGAATCTATTTTTGAAAAAGAAGACCCCAAGGAACTATACATTACTATTAATGAATTTTCTTATTCTATTTCCAAAGATGGTTTGAATTTGATGCGTGCATGTTATTGGATAGAATGGTTGATAGAATTTGATGCCATTTGTAAAAAACGAAAACAAGTATGTAAATGTCAACGTCGTGCATATATTGCTGTAGATTCAAAATATCAAAGAGATATTATTTGGATGATATGGGATTCTCTCATGCATTATGTTGAAACAGATAAACATAGTGAATTTGTGAAAAAAACAATACAATCTTTGTTACATCTTTTTTGTATAAAATATTCCACAGCTTGTTGTAAAAAACGTAGATATTTGCTATATTTTGCCGTAGGTCTTTTGACCGAAAACATACCAACCAATATTGAAATTATTTCTACTGAAAACAAACGCTTGTTAGCATCGGTGGTGGAACAAATTCATGTTGTATACAAACAAATCAAAAAAAATGAAGTTAGCCCCAATACCGAATATTTGTTCTCTAATGTTGAAAATGAAAACAATTTAGAACGTTCTAGAAAGAAATTGGAAATATTGGATTCTATGGGAACAATTCCGAGAAAAGGTATCAAAAGTACCGAGGAAGAAGACGATGAATTGTTTCATTAGAAACCATACGACATATATTCTTGTGCATTGTCACTAAAACCATCACGTTGTTTTCCCATTCGTTGAAATGGTGCAATCCAATGATCACTTGTTTGT
>Ga0214216_1000441_pt1 | contig 14691 bp, 15 predicted proteins | sample TroBogypolimnion_12_FD_153054 | JGI IMG/M metagenome (GOLD analysis project Ga0214216, IMG submission 153054) | Freshwater microbial communities from Trout Bog Lake, WI - 27JUN2007 hypolimnion | ecosystem: Environmental > Aquatic > Freshwater > Lake > Hypolimnion/Profundal zone | place: Trout... | reverse complement strand
AAAAAGGCCAAAGGCAAAAGTGAGGGACTCCGGAAATTAGCTCTCCTATTCCAAGAAATTTGGCAATGCACTTAAAACTGGATCGCGGCATTCCTACTTTTGCCTTTGGCCTTTTTACTTTTGCCTTTACATAAAAATAAACCAGAATCCCAATTCATGCAGAAGATGACCCAACCAGATGCAATCCTAAAAGGTGACCCCAAAGTGGTAAGAGCCTGGGTCATGTACGACTGGGCCAATTCTGTTTACCAGCTTACCATCTCGTCTACCATTTTCCCCATCTATTACAACACCGTGACCCGCCACGGAGATGATTTTATGGTCGCTTTCTTTGGTTGGAAAGTAATCAATACCGTACTTTATTCCTGGTCCATCGCAGTGGCCTACCTGATTGTCGCGGTTGGCTCCCCACTCTTTTCTTCCATCGCCGATTATACAGGCCGAAGAAAAGGGTTCATGCGGGCCTTTACCTGGATTGGAGCAGTATCCTGCGGAGTGCTCTATTTTTTTGATCCGAAACACGTCGAACTGGGGATCATCGCTTTTACACTGGGAACCATCGGCTACGGGGGCAGCATCGTCTTTTACAACTCTTTTCTACCTGTGATTGCAGAACCCGAAGATCAGGATGCCATCAGTGCCCGGGGGTATTCGATGGGCTATCTTGGCGGTGTGATCCTCTTGCTTTTCAATCTTTGGATGATCATGATGCCCGAATTTTTTGGATTTCCCAGGGAGTCCTCCCAACCGGCCAGAATCTCCTTTTTGACCGTGTGCATCTGGTGGATCGGATTTTCGACCATGACCTTCCGGAAACTTCCCAAATACATCTTCAGCAAGCGGCTGCACCGAGAGAACGTGATCAGCAACGGTTACCGGGAACTGAGGATGGTTTTCTGTCAGGTGCGCGGTTCTTATCAACTTAGTGTCTATCTGCTTGGTTTCTTCTTTATCATGATGGGAATATTAACCACCATGTTCATGGCTGCCACCTTCGGAGAGAAGGAACTTGGCCTCAAGGAGGGTGTGCTGATACCAACCATCCTGGTCATCCAGTTGGTCGCGATGTTCGGTGCCTGGTTTTTCGCGAAGCTCTCCGCCCGCATCGGAAATCTGAAGGCCCTGATTGTTTCCATTTTCATCTGGATTGCCGTGTGCATTTATGCCTTTACCATTACCCACGCCACCGGTTTCATCGTTGCTGCCTTTGTCATAGGGATTGTGATGGGCGGTTCTCAGTCGCTTGCCAGATCTACCTATTCCAAGATGTTACCCGAAACGACCGACCATACCTCTTTTTTTAGTTTTTACGATGTGACCGAAAAACTGGCCACAGTAGCCGGGACTTTCAGCTTTGGCATCATCGAAGCCATTACCGGCAGCATGCGCTACTCCGTTTTGGCCATCACCCTGTTTTTTGGGGTGGGACTGGTGTTTTTGGGAATGCTACTGAAAACAAGGATAAAGGCTAAAGGCTAAAGGTTAAAGTTGGGAACTCCCAAAATTGGTTCACTGTTTACTACGTTTCTAGCTTGGTCCAGAATCAGGATTGCAGCGTTTTCACTTTAGCCTTTAGCCTTTAGCCTTTAGCCTTTAGCCTTTTGCCTTTTCCTCAAGGCATACCTCACAAGCACAATCATCACCGGAACCTCCACCAGTGGTCCGACTACGGCAGCAAAGGCCTCTCCGGAGTTGATTCCGAATACTGCAATGGCTACCGCGATGGCCAGTTCGAAGTTGTTGCTGGCAGCCGTGAAGGATAGAGTTACCGTCTGCCCATAGGTAGCACCCATTTTCCTGCTTAAAAAGAAAGAGCCCGTGAACATCACCAGAAAATAGACCACCAGAGGAATGGCAATCAATACCACATCCAGTGGTATCTTAACAAGGTATGCTCCTTTCAGGGAGAACATCACCACAATGGTGAAGAGCAACGCAATCAGGGTAAGTGGGCTAATTTTGGGTATGAATCTGGTATGATACCACTCTTTGCTTTTAGCCCTGATCAATATGAAACGAGTAAAAAAACCTGCCAGAAAGGGTATGCCGAGATAAATGAAGACGCTTTGCGCGATCTGCCGGATAGTGATGGATTCGACACTGCTGTTGACGGGAATACCAAACCAACCCGGCATGATGGCAATGAAAAGATAGGCATAGACAGAAAAAAGAAGAACCTGGAAGATGGAGTTGAAAGCCACGAGACCCGCAGCATATTGCGTGTCTCCTTTGGCCAGGTCATTCCAAACAATTACCATCGCGATGCAGCGGGCCAGACCAATCAGGATGATACCATACATGTAGGGAAGATTGGCATTGTTTTCTCCCGGAAATAGTTTAAAAAAGAGTATGGCCAGAAAGAACATCAGTAGGGGTCCTATCACCCAGTTCTGAATCAGGGAGATTGTCAGGATTTTTGTATTCTTGAAGACATCGCCCAGTTCTTCATACTTCACTTTGGCAAGGGGCGGATACATCATCAGGATCAGTCCGATGGCGATGGGAATATTGGTCGTCCCTTGCGACATGCCGTTCCAGAATGCAGCTACTCGCGGACTGGCCCAACCGGACAGGACGCCTGCCAGCATGGCCAGAAAAATCCAAAGAGTCAGGTTGCGATCCAGAAAATTTAGTCGTTTTTGAGAGGTCATGGAATCAATTGCTGATGGAATAATAGGCCAATGTGCCAATGAAGGATGTCGTACTCGGGATCGTTCAGATTGGTTTATCTGCGTAGACGGTGATGCTGAAGATGCCGGTGCCGGATGATTTTAGAAGATTCAATTCATTCAAGCTCAGATAATTCAACAAGATGCTATCCGGGACTGTGATTGATTTCTCCTTGTGTACCCGGATGTTTTCAAATCCGTTATTTGTCATGATCTCAAGGTAATGATCCAATTGAATGGCTCCGGATACGCAACCTGCATACATCTCAGCGGCATGCTTCAGCTTCTCCGGAAGTTCTCCCTTGATCACCACGTCCGAGACGCAGAGGTGCCCTCCGGGTTTCAGTACCCTGATGATTTCGGAAAAGGCCTTTTGCTTGTCGGGGACCAGGTTTAGCACGCAATTGCTGATGACCACATCGACAGTCTCTGCCTCTACAGGCATATCTTCTATGTCTCCAAGCCGGAAAACAACGTTGTTGAAATTGAGTTTTCTGGCATTGTCAACGGCTTTGTCCAGCATGGCCTGCGTCATATCAACGCCAATAACCGTTCCTGTTGGGCCTACCAAAGCCCTGGCAACGAAGCAATCGTTTCCGGCTCCCGAACCCAGATCCAACACGGTATCACCGCTTTTTATCTGCGCAAACTCAGTGGGAATTCCACATCCCAATCCTAGGTCTGCCTCCGGATGGTATCCCTCCAGCAGGTCATAATTTTCACTGAAAATGGTATAGTCGGTTCCTGAGCAGCATCCCGTTGCCCCGCAACAGGAGGTTTCATTGGTTAACTTGCTTTGATTGGCAATCTCCGCGTATTTATCGCGTACCACTGATTTGATGTCTTCGGGTCTCATCTATTGGGTTTTATTTGATGTAGGTATAAATCGTAAAATGCCGCATTTATTTCATCCCGCACCCGCAGGAATTCGCTCCGGATAAACGCTTCCGAACCAACCACGTGCGACGGATCATCAAATCCGATGTGAAGCCGGTGTTTGACTTGTCCAAAAAAGGCCGGGCAGTTTTCATTGGCACCGCCACAAACAGTAATGACATAGTCCCAGGCATCGTCCAGGTATTTTTCTACGGGATCAGAGGTGTGATGGCTGATGTCGATACCAGCCTCCTTCATTACTGCAACTGCTTTGGCATTCAGTCTCCCGGATGCCTGTGTCCCGGCAGAGCAAACGGTGAGGTTTGGATCAAATGACTGAAGAAAGCCATGCGCCATCTGGCTGCGGCAACTGTTTCCGGTGCAGAGGATGAGAATTTTCATGGATGGAAGATGAGAAGATGAGAAAATAGGAAGATGTGAATTTTCAACATTTACAGTCAATTTCAAACGTTCCGATGTTTGCGAAGAAACTGGAGAACCTCTCCTTGTAACGGGTAAGCGTGGAGTTGCACAAACAATAATTGATCTTGAGGCCATCAATCTCACCATGGATCAAACCCAGGTCACGCAACTCCTTAAGGTGCTGTGAAACTGTGGTACGACTGAGCGGGATGAAGTCTGATATATCCCCTGAGATGCAGGTTTTTGTTTCCGCCAGGTATTGCAGGATGGCCAGTCGGGCAGGATGGGAAATAACCCTGGCAAATTTTGCCAGATCCTGAAGGTTGTCGTCAAATTTTTCAGAATTGTTCATGTTTTTATATCTAATGTCGCAAACATACGACATATTATTTTAGAATCAAAGGGAGTGGTCATAAAAAATGTTACCTGTTTATTATCATATTGCGAAATGTCATCCTTCAGCCGGATTTATATCCTAATTTTGCATAAAAATTGAGGGCATTTGCAGGAGTGCCACGAGTGCTTGTCCAAACAAATTCGAATTATCGTTTATTGACGACGATTGTTAAAAATCAGAATATGAAACCAAAAATAGCAGCCCAGGCGGGAACTTTTGAGTCGAGCGATGTCATCGTGCTGATTGAACCGCTTCCCGACAAATCCGGAAGAAAAATTGAGATCAGCTCCTCCGTCATGCAGCAATTTGGGGAGAGCTTCACTGAAATTGTCATCGATTTGCTCGACCAGTTTGAAATGACGGATATTCACCTGATCGCCAAAGACAAGGGAGCGCTTGAACCCACCATCAAAGCCCGGCTTGAGACAGCCATCAAGCGCTCGCTCGATATGCAGGAAGGAACCTTAAAACAACAGATCTCCGATGAAAAAGTTTAAGAATCGAAGGACGATGCTTTACATTCCCGGAAACAATCCGGCCATGATTCAGCAGGGGGGCATCTACGGGGCCGACAGCATCCTGCTGGATCTGGAGGATGCAGTAGCCCTGAACCAGAAGGATGCTGCCCGAACCCTCGTCAGAAACATGTACAAGGTGACGGATTTTTACGATGCCGAAGTTTGTGTCAGGGTCAATCATCTGAGCACCCCATTTGGCCTGGCGGATCTCGAAGAGATCGTTCCGCTGCAGCCCTCTGCCATCCGTTATCCAAAGACGGAATCTCCGGAGGAGGTCATCGAATTGCTGAACATCATCGAAAGAATAGAAGAGAGGCACGGGCTTCCGCACAACAAGATGACCCTTCACGCCATGATTGAAACGGCGATGGGAGTGCAGAACGTCTTCAGCATTGCCAGCAAATTCAGCCGCATCGATGCCATCACCATTGGTGGACAGGACTTGACGGCCGACATGAATATCATCCCAACACCGGATGGCATTGGCATCGACTTCGCCCGGAAAAGGATCATCATGGCCGCCAAGGCCAGTCACATTGATGTGATTGATACCGTTTTCCCGGATGTGAACGATGAAGAGGGATTGCGACGTGAAACGGAATATGCCAAACGGATTGGATTTACAGGCAAGGCAGTCATCAACCCTCGCCAGATTGATATCGTGCACGAAGTGTATACACCGACGGAGGAGGAGATCAGAAAAGCCTACCGCATTGTGAGAGAGTTCAGAATTAACAGTGCAGCCGGTATCGGCGTTTTTGCGATCGACGGAAAAATGATTGATGCACCGATTGTTGCCAGGGCGGAATACCTATTGAGACTGGCCAACATAACGGTCGATTGATTAATCCCGCGGTTTTCCGGATTTTGGCAAATGAAAAAGTAGCGATCAAATAAAAATAACGGGTAAAGCATAAAATATAACTACCATGTTAAACAGTTTAGGCAGGGAAATCCCTGAATACATTGAGGGAATAGGGAAATTGGAACCCTATCAGGGGGCATTGACCAAGTTGAGCAAGGGATGGATGGACGAACCCACCATCCCCGCACCAAACAAGGCCTACCTGCCACACCAGAGCAAACTCTGCAAGACCCTTGAGGAGGCCATCATCCGGAGCAAGCCGCACAACGGCATGACCGTCTCCTTCCACCATCACCTCAGAAACGGGGATATTCTGTTGGTGCAGACGCTCACCATCCTGCACAACATGGGAATCCGGGACATCACGCTGGCCTCCTCTTCCTTGAACGAATGCCACGATCCGATCCTTCCCTATTTAAAGGATCAAACCGTCACGAAGATCTTTTCCTCTGGCATTCGCAGCGAGCTTGGCCATGCCATTGCCCTGGGAGTTTTGGATACCCCCGTGGTGATTCACTCGCACGGCGGAAGGGTTCGTTGCATCCACACAGGCAAAATCCAGATCGACCTTGCAGTAATTCCGGCTTCTGCTGCCGACTGCGAAGGAAACGCGACAGGCTCGCACGGAAAATCTGCATTCGGTTCAATCGGATATGCCGTCATTGATGCCCGTTATGCCAAACAGGTGATCGTGGTCACTGATAACCTGGTCGACTTTCCCTGCATCCCTCTGTCCATCTCACAAAATTTTATCGACCACGTGGTGTTGGTTGATTCTATCGGCGATGCCTCCAAGATTGCCACGGGAACAACCCGTATCACCAACTCCCCGATGGACCTGCGTATTGCAAAATTGGCCGCCGATGTGATCGAACACTCCGGCTTCTTTGTTCCGGGATTTGCCTTCCAGGTGGGTGCCGGCGGGGCCTCCCTGGCGGTGGCCAAATTCATCCGCGAGAAGATGAAGAGAAAAGCACTGAAAGGTAGTTTTATGCTGGGCGGCATCACCTCCTATTGCGTGGACATGCTCAATGAAGGACTCTTCGAAACCATCTTCGACGTACAATCCTTCGATGCCGTGGTGAGTAATTCCTTGCTGAACAACAGGCACCACATCGAAATCCCGGCAGCCCTGTATGCCAATCCGTTCAATTGCGGCTGCATCACCAACAAGATTGATGTGGTGGTACTCGGTGCCCTGGAAATTGACGTGGACTTCAATGTCAACGTAATTACCGGATCCGAAGGGAAAATCAGGGGTGCCTCCGGAGGACACTCGGACACTGCTTCCGGAGCCAAACTGACGGTGGTGGTTTGTCCCTCCTTCCGCGGCCGCATCCCGATCATCAAAAAAAGAGTGCACACCATTGTCACACCTGGTGAAACGGTGCATGTGCTGGTGACAGAACGAGGCATCTGCGTGAATCCGGCTTTCCCTGAACTCGAGGACAATCTTCGAAAGGCTGGACTCAACATCAAGGAGATTCACGATCTGGAAATTGAGGTGGATAAAATTACGGGCATCCCGGCACCGCTCGAATATACCGATAAAATTGTCGGGCTCGTGGAGTACCGCGACGGAACCATCATTGATGTGATCCACCAGCTCAAGGAGAAGGAGATTAAAATATAATTGGGGAGAAACTACCATCGAACCACTCCAGGCCATATTGGATGCACGCGAGCAACGCGCCGGACTGAAAAGTCGATTGGCAGGGCAGGGTTTTGTTTGTCTCAGTCTGAGCCTGAATGTACCTGGCTATCCAAAAAGCAATCCGGTTGTCAACCGTTTTTTCAACCAATCTCTGGATGAAGTAAAATTCTACCTGGCGGCTCACCAGTTGGTCGTGAAGCTGGAAATGGCCACCCAAATGGTTGATGAAGCAGGCGATTTTTTCCTGGTCCCCATTGATGCCGTGAATCTCCCACTCGGGGAGTGGAAACAAATTTGCGAGAGTTTTGAGGAAAAGCATCCTTTGGGACGCTTCGTTGATCTGGATTTGAACGATTTGCAGGGAAATCCGGTCTCCTCAGGCAAAGCCAAGATCTGCTTTTTTTGTCAGAGCGAAGCCGCCATCGATTGCAGGCGCCAAAAGCGACACGACACCGATGAGTTGCGTGAATTTATGTTTGGCCGGATGGAAGCCTATTGCAGGAAGCAAGCGGAAAATGCATTGGTCAAAAGACTCTCAGGCCATGCGCTGAAGGCTCTTCTTTATGAAATATCGCTCACCCCCAAACCGGGATTGGTCGATAAATTTAGCAATGGTAGTCATGCCGATATGAGTTTTCTCACTTTCGTGGATTCTTCTGCAGCCATCTCACCATGGTTCGGCGACCTAGTACAGGCGGGAATCTCTTTTTGTGAGGACGATGAGGCGAAGGCATTGCCCATCGTCAGAGAACTTGGTTTAAGAATGGAGGCTGCCATGTACGAAGCAACCGGAAAGGTCAATACCCACAAGGGAGCCATTTTCCTGATGGGGCTCTCCCTCTTCGCCTGTGGCCGAATTTACAGCAGGTCCGGATCTTTTGAAATGGATCAGTTTCGCACTGTCGTATCTGCCATTTGCAGGGATTTGGCAAAGAAGGAACTTGCGGTGATCCCCGGCAGGGAACTTACACACGGAGAAAAGATATTCCGCGAATTTGGTTTCAGCGGTGCCAGAGGCGAGGCGGAGAGTGGCTTTCGAACCGTTTTTGAGCAAGGATTGCCTCAATTGACTGTTGGTACCAACGAAGAGGCATTGACCAGATGTTTTTTGGCCATTGCTTCTGTCAACAACGACACCAACATCCTCTACCGAAGCGGAGCTGCAACTCTGGCGACCTTCCAACATCTTTGCCAGGAATGTCTGGCAAACTTCACAGAGGCAAATTTGGCACTGCTTGCCAGTTATTGCAAAAGTGAAAATATTTCACCTGGCGGGTCCGCCGATCTGCTGGCACTCTCTATCTTTGTGTGGTTAGTGATGGCCGATGATGCCAGAGAGATTCATCCAACTTTATACAGGAAAAATGACTTTTGAAGATACCGATTTCCGGCAGGAGACCCTTGATTTGGCGAATCCTTTCGATGTGAAACTTGTGAAAGGCTTCCTGAACGAACTGGGCTTTGAGTTTGATCCGGGGGAGGTGGAGTGTACCATGATCGTTTACAATCTGAAAGGGGAACTGGTGGGAACCGGTTCGCATCTGGGCAGGATTCTCAAATATGTTGCTGTTTCTCCCAAGTTTCGTGATACAACGGCTTTTGCCTTGATTGTTACCTACATGACGGAAAAACTGTTGAAGATTTACAAACACACCTTTGTTTTTACCCGTCCGGAGAATTCAGTCAGATTTCGGGGTTTGGGATTCAATGAGATAGCTACTTCTCCACCCTTGTTTGCCTTGCTGGAATTTGGCTTCGAGTCGATTTCCACCTATCAGGATTACCTGAAAACCCTGATACGTCTCACTAAAACCGATGCCATAGCCTCCATCGTAGTCAACTGCAATCCATTTACCAACGGGCACAAATTCCTGATCGAGAAGGCAGCCTCGGAAAATGAGCTGGTCTACCTTTTTGTGGTGGAGGAGGATCTTTCTGCCTTCCCATTTGCGGTGAGGTGGGAATTGATTCGCAAAGGCATATCGCATCTGGAAAATGTAGTCATGGTTCGGGGAGGGATGTACATCGTCTCAGGATCCATTTTCCCCTCCTATTTTTTGAAGAACGAGACCATCAGCGACGTGATGCAAAAGCAGGCGGAACTGGATGTGCAGATTTTTGCCGATTATGTGGTCCCCATTCTGGGTATTAAAAAGCGATATGTAGGAACAGAAAAATACTGTGCCACAACGGCTGCCTACAACCAGGCGATGAAAAAAATTCTGCCTATCAGTGGGGTCGAAATCGTAGAGGTGATGCGGAAAGTGGCCACCACGGCCTCCTCCAAGCTTCCCATCTTCATCAGTGCTTCCAACATCCGGTTGGCTATCAAAAATGACAACCTGGATGAGGTACGGGAGTTTCTCCCCGACTCAACGCGCGAATTTCTCTATTCGGACGACTCGCTGGCCATCCGGCAGAAAATCAAATCCAGCGAAGGCAGGCATTAAATGGTTGGTTGATTACTGCGAAGATTTGTGACTGGTTCCATACGACAGCCCTGGCGAAGCACTGCAAAATTTGATGCGAAGGTGAAGTCTGATAAACGGATTCGTCAGGATTTTTCTTGTGAGCACGCGTCGTGAGCGGACCAGCTTGGTTGTCCTCAAAAACCCATTAATTGGCGAACACAATCGGCATTCGCCTTCGATGTCAAATGCTCCAGCAGCAACATGGCTACATCCATCGCCGTGGAGGGATTCCAGGATGTAATTATGTTATCATCCACAACAATCGGTTGATTTACCACATTTACACCAAAATCTTTCAATGCAGTTCGCCGAACAGGACTGTTGTAAGTTGTCCCATTCTTCTCTTTTAAAATGCCACTCTTTCCCAGGGGCAAAGCACCCACACAAACCGATGAGATCATCTTGTTGTTTGCTTTAAATGCCCGGATTACCTCAAGAAATTTATCATCGTATGCATCGTTGTAAAACCCATATTCCTCAAATCCGCCAGGGATAGCCAATGCGTCAAATGAGCCAATAACAATATCCCCAATCAAATAGTCTACGATACATCTTTGATTAAACGAACTTTTAATTTCTTTTTTTAATCCGCAAGTAAACAATTCAGTTGAATGGTCGCCTTCAACAAGATTCCAGCCAATGACATCTATAAATGCACTGGCTTCAAAGGTCTCAAATCCATCCGCCAACAGCAACAATACTTTTTTCATGTTAAATCACTGTTTAATCAAACAACCGGTCTTTGGCTCAGTTTCCATTGCCGTAGAAGTGGGATGTGCATTTTTACTTCTTGAGGATCACTCCTGCATTCAACAAAGGATCCAGCAAATTTGCAGCGCCACCGTGTTCTATAATTTTACCATCCTTGATTCGGTCAACATTCACACCTGTAAATACAATTGGCATTCCGGTTGGTTTCATGTGAAACCACTCACGCTCAAAGGTACCGGTAACTGAGTAAATAGTTACGACCCATTCCCCTTCTGAGATTTGATTTTCGATGGTCATTTTCAGATCGGGGAAAACGCGCCTTACGCCAAGTACATGGTCAATGGCCCCTTGGATTCCAAGATGGAAACTTTTGCCCTGGTAAATTTCTACATAATTTTCTGAGATAAATTCCCTGATATTTGAAATATCCCCGGTATTTTCAATTTCCTCAATAAAGCGACGGATGATAGTTTTGTTGGCTATATCGTTCATTGGTATGCTATTGATATTTGCAATGTCAGACGGGGTTCCGAAGTTCCATTAAAATGCTAATCCAACAATTGTTTGTCAATAAGTTTTATTCTTTGCTTGTCCTTTTCTCTGCCAAAAAGTTGAAGGATTTTCTTCTGCTTTTCTAAAGTTGGAACTCTTATTTCATGGATTTCCGTGGTGACAGATTCATTTTCTGTGATTTCCAAAGGCTGCCAAATCCCCCTTATGTTCACTTTCAGGTCGCCCATTATTTCTATGTCCAGGAAGGAAAATCTGTATCTGGCAAACTTGGATGAGAATAGTTCATCATTTGTGGTGATATGCTCTTTTATGAGACGATTCTCCCATTCCACAGAGAGGAAATCTGCATCCCTTTCACTTACTAAGATGTCAATATCATAAATTTCATCCATCCTGATTCCTGATAAGAAGAGTGCTGCAGAACCTATCAAATGGAAGTTATCCCTCAGCAATTGCAAGGCAGGGAACGCTTCGGCCAACGTACAGGTAATTTTCTCTTCAACAGTCATAATGGTCTTTTAGGTGACACAGAATTCCATTTTTGTGGGCGCAGACTTGGGGAAATTTCTGGCGCAGTGCAGCCAACCCTTCTCCTCAGGCCTTTTCTATCAACACGGGAAAGCTTTGAAACCATGTTAAGAACCTAGAGTATCACCTCACTCATCGCTTCCGGAATCTCGATGTTGCTGAAACCGGCCGACTCAAGTTGTCCCTTGTAAAAGGTTTGTGCTGCATAGTCTCCATGCACAAGGAATACCTTTTTGATGGCCGATGGTTCCTGGCACTTCAGGAATGTAAGCATTTCGCTGTAGTCTCCGTGTCCGCTGAAGGCCTCAATACGGGCAATCTCAGCATTGACATGGTACTTGTTGCCGAAAATGGAGACCGTTTTCTCCCCATCCACCAATTTGGCCCCCAAAGTTCTTGGAGCGCAGTATCCAACCACTAAAATGGTGTTTTTGGGATTGGATATGTTGTTTGCCAGATGGTGCTTGATTCGCCCGGCCTCCATCATGCCCGAGGCAGAGATGATGATGCAGGGTTTCTTGAAGGAGTTCAGCTTTTTCGAGTCATTTGTCGAGGTGATGTAGTGCAGTGAATTGAATCCAAACGGATCATCATCTGTCTCCATCACGGTCATTACCTCTTTGTTGAAGCATTCCGGATGAAGTCTGAAAATGGTGGTGGCATTGACCGCCAGCGGACTATCGACATAGATCTGAATCTTGGGAAGCAATCCGGCATTGTAGAAATTGTTGAGCGTAAAGACGATGTCCTGTGTTCGTCCAATGGCGAACGAAGGAATGATCAGTTTTCCACCTTTCCTGACGCAGGTATCGTTGACTACCTGCAGCAATTCCTCTTCGGCATGGGTAATCTGCTTGTGCAACCTGTTGCCGTAGGTGGATTCCGTAATCAGGTAGTCGCACTGCCGGAAGGCATCAGGAGTCTTCAGAACCCTGCTGTTCGGCCGGCCTATGTCGCCGGTATACGCCAATAATTTGGTTACTCCGTTTTCCGTTATCTCCAGGAAGGCGGTACCTGCACCAAGCACGTGCCCGTTGTTGGTGAACCGGACCCTGATGTTTTCGTCGATGTAAAACTTTCGCTCATAAGCGATCCCAATGAAAAGTTCCATGCAGAGTTTGGCTTCCTCGCAGGTATAGATCGGCTCTACGGGTTCCAGACCATGCTTGATCTGTTTCTTGTTGAACCATTTTACGTCGAGTTCCTGGATGTGTCCGCTGTCGGCAAGCATGATGGCGCAAAGGTCTCTTGTCGCATTGGTGCAAATGACGGATCCCCGGAAGCCCAGTTTATAGACATAGGGGATCAGCCCGGAATGGTCGATGTGGGCGTGGGTCAAAATGATGTGGTCGATCTCTTTGGGATCGAATCCCAGATTGCGGTTGGAGGCATCCGTTTCCATTCCTTTTCCCTGAAACATTCCACAGTCAAGCAGAATTTTTTTCCCGCTGTCGAGGGTAATCAGGTGTTTGCTGCCGGTAACTTCGCGTGCGGCACCGATAAATTTTATCTTCATAATCGAATATTTTGTTTGTGGGTGTGAACATGGGATGGATCATGCGCGCAGGGAATTGCTTCGCATTTAATTTGGATATCATGGCTTGCAATCGAAACAGGCATCATCGTTGCAATTTATTTTGCATGACCTAAAGTTAGGGAATTTTAATCAGCTTGTTCTTTTTTATGTGAATTTTAGCCGCTGAAACCGGAACCTCCGGTGTTGTCGCACTGCAGGCAATAATTGTTTAAATTTGTGGTATGCGAATCATTTCCCCTCTCTTGCTCTGCTGTGCATTGGTCTGTTTTACCTGTTCAAAGACCAGTGAAATCAATAAGGATGCCTTGACCTATCTTGATTTTCAGGAGAAATTGACCATGGACATGGATTTTAGTGCCTTCGTCACTACGTTTGGCAATCCTGTCAGGGATGCCGGAAGCGGAATTCACATCTATGTTTACAAACTGGTTGACTTTTCAGAAATATGGATCGGATATGTCGATCACATCCTGTACGCGCGGCACATGGATAAAAATCAGCAGTTGCTGGAAAATATAAAGTTTCTCAATTCCACTGCAGTGATCACGGGTCCCGATGCCAGAATGTGTGCCTGCTGCGGAGGCTGGTTCATTGTGATCAGCGGAATCAGCTACGAGTTTGACGCCCTGCCAGCAAGTTCCTCCCTGAATCTGCAGCAGGCAAAGTTTCCGCTGACCGTAAAAATTGACTGGCAACTTTCGGATCTGACGGGTTGTCCCAGCAACAAGATCCTTCTGCAACGGATCGTTGCGTTCAACTAAATCTGACTATTTGCGGATGAGCCGGAACAAAAAAAGTGCCCTCCGAAATGGAAGGCACTTTTTGAATGGTGTTCTGCTGTCACAAAGCTTATTCTTCTGTTTGTGTGGCCGCATATGTTTTGAGCAGTTCGTCCTGAACCTCGGCAGGTACCTTCTCGTAGCTGGCGAATTTCATTTTGAACATGGCGCGTCCCTGGGTAACTGAACTCAGGGTAGTCGAATATTTGTTCATCTCTTTGAGTGGAACCTTGGCAACGATCTTCTCAAATCCCTTTTCGGAGGTCATTCCCATGATCAATGCACGGCGGTTCTGCAAATCTCCCATTACATCGCCCATTCTGTCTCCTGGTACGAGGACCTCGACATCGTAGATGGGCTCCAGAATCTTGGCACCTGCCTTCTTGAAAGCCTGACTGAAGGCATTTCTACCTGCAAGACGGAAAGAGATTTCATTGGAGTCGACGGGGTGCATCTTGCCCTCATAAATGCAGACACGGATGTCGCGGGCGTAGGAGCCGGTCAATGGACCTTCCTCCATCTTTTCCATGATTCCTTTCAGAATGGCTGGGTGGAAGCGGGCATCGATGGAACCACCTACGATACAGTTGCAGAAGACCAGTTTCCCGCCCCAGGGCAGTTCGGTGACCTCTGTTCCACGAAGAGAGACCTTCATCTCCTTGCCATCGATGATGAACATCGTTGGGACCGGCATTCCTTCCTCGAAAGGTTCTATCACCATGTGTACCTCGCCAAACTGACCTGATCCAC
>Ga0214216_1000435_pt1 | contig 14869 bp, 11 predicted proteins | sample TroBogypolimnion_12_FD_153054 | JGI IMG/M metagenome (GOLD analysis project Ga0214216, IMG submission 153054) | Freshwater microbial communities from Trout Bog Lake, WI - 27JUN2007 hypolimnion | ecosystem: Environmental > Aquatic > Freshwater > Lake > Hypolimnion/Profundal zone | place: Trout... | reverse complement strand
CCTCCGGTACCTGCATCATTCCACCTCCATTGAATTTCCCAAGGCCTATGCTGGCACTGAAGAGATTGGCATTCAGAACTGCCCCGTCAATTGTAAGCCGACTGGAGGAACTTTTGTAGTTCACATATCCGGACAATAGGCTCTGAATGTAGACCCTGATACCAGTAACGCCTTTTGATTTTAAATTGTTGGCATTTTTTGCCACAAGGGCATCAAACCCGAATCCCGCGATGTTCACAAAATAGCGCTTGGAGGTCTGGCCCTCCATCAGACAGGTAATTTCTCCCACATCCTGTTTCACAGTCTTATTGGCCTTGATAAGGTCGATGGCCTGCTGGTAGTGATCGGGGATGCCGAAAGTTTTGATCCAGTCGTTGCCGGTCCCCACCGGCAGCATGCCCAGGGTAATCTCCTGTTGTGCGTTTTTTCCGGCGAGAAAGATACCGTTCACCACTTCGTTGAGGGTACCGTCTCCACCGGCCACTATCAGATGCGTTGCCCCGTCGGCGACAAGCTCCCTGGCAATTTCAATGGCATGACGGGGATACTCCGAAAGCAGCAGCCGGAAAGGAACAGCTGAATCTTTCAGCAGCTGCTCAATCTTCATTTTGTCGTGGGCTCCTTTGCCTCCGCCTGCATGAGGATTTAGTATGACCTGCCACACAATACCGTGCATTTTTGGCATCTGATGTTTAGTTAGTGGATTGAACCTGACTGCAAATCTAAAAAAAATCGGGTGCAGATATGCTCTGCACCCGAAAATCGTATGTTTTGTCCCAGTCTGAGTAAATCTCAGACCCGCATCGAAAATTGAATCGTTTTGTTATTCCTGAACTGCCGCAATCCCCGGAAGGACTCTACCTTCGAGGTATTCCAGCATTGCACCTCCGGCAGTGGAGATGTAGGAGACCTTGTCTGCAATATTGAATTTGTTAACGGCAGCCACGGAGTCTCCACCACCTACCAGGGAGAAGGCTCCTTTGGCAGTTGCTTCAACGATGGCATCCCCGATGGCACGAGTGCCAACGGCGAATTTGTCCATTTCAAAAACTCCGACGGGGCCGTTCCATAGAATGGTTTTTGATTCGCTGATCACTTTGCTGAAATTTTTAATGGTTTCAGGACCAATGTCCAGTCCGGACCAGTTGTCGTCGATGGCATAGGAAGAGACCACCTTGGTATTGGCTGTTTCAGCAAAGGCATCCGCCTCCACCACATCTACGGCAAAGTGAAATTTGACCCCTTTCTCTTCAGCCTTCATCAACAAGCTCTTGGCCAATTCCACATAATCATCCTCGCAGATGGAACCACCGATTTTTCCGCCTTGTGCCTTTACAAAGGTATAGGTCATTCCGCCGCCTATGATCAGGTGATCCACAGAGTTGAGCAGGTTCTCGATGATGGTAATTTTAGAGGATACCTTCGAGCCGCCCATGATGGCAGTGAAAGGACGTTGCGGAGCCTTGAGCACTTTGTCGAGACTCTCTACCTCGCTGGCTACCAGCAAGCCGAACAGTTTGTCGTTGGGGAAGAATTTGGCGATAACGGCTGTCGAGGCGTGTGCACGGTGTGCAGTACCGAATGCATCATTGACCCAGCAGTCGCCCAGAAGAGAAATCTGACGGGCAAACTCCTCGTCACCGGCCTCCTCTTCGGGATGAAAACGGAGGTTTTCAAGGACAAGAACTTCACCGGCCTTCAGTTCTGCAGCCATTTTTTGCGTAGCTTCACCAATGCAGTCGGGTGCCATTTTTACCGCCTTGCCTCCAAGAAGGGAGCTCAGGTGCGGAACCAAATGCCGCATCGAAAATTTATCTTCGGGACCTTTTTTCGGACGACCCAGGTGTGACATAATGATGACGGCTCCACCCTTGCCCAGAATGGTGTTGATGGTAGGAAGCGCGGCAGTCATGCGGGTATCGTCCGTGATCTCGAATTGTTCGTTGAGCGGAACATTGAAGTCAACTCTGATTAAGGCTTTTTTGCCTGAAAAGTCATAAGTTTCAATCGTCTGCATATCGTTGTAATTAAATTTTTTAGGAAACCCAAAGATAGTGGATATCTGTTTGATAAGCCACTTTTTTAGTGTTAATTTATTACTAATTCGGCTGGAGTCACCAAGCCGGCAATGGGCCGTGCCCAATTTTTTTTACTTTTGGGATGGCATCTGAGAGATTAAGTCCGTGGGCAAAAGATTTCTGTCTGCTGGCTCCATCCGTCCCAATATCCGGCATAAATGAAGCCGCAGTGCAGCGAGGCAAACCAAGCATCAGATTAAGTTTCCCGCAAGCCCGGCGATTCTTGCACAAAAATGTGAAGTAACAAAGAAACCATGCAATTCAAAGATGTGATCGGACAACGTCCGGCCAAGGAGCTCCTCATACAGCTGGCGCGGGAACAACGGGTTCCCCACGCTATTTTGCTCATCGGACCTCCCGGTAACGGGAAACTGGGCATCGCACTTGCGTTTGCACAGTACCTGAATTGCAAGGAGAAAACCGGAAATGACTCCTGCGGCATTTGCAGCTCGTGTCTGAAATTCAGAAAGCTGATCCATCCTGACCTCCATTTTACGGTTCCGGTTATCAAGACCTCTTCCGTCACGAAGCCAACCACCACCGACTACATCCAGCGGTGGAGGGAGTTTTTTCTGGCAAATCCCTATCCTTTGTACGAACGCTGGAACCAGACCATTGCAGAAGAGAACAAGCAAGGAATGATTTATGTAGATGAAGCCTCTGAGATTATCCAGAAGCTCAACAGGAAATCCTACGAAGCCGATTACAAAGTATCCCTGATCTGGCTTCCGGAGACGATGAATGCCACCTGCGCCAACAAAATTCTGAAGATTCTGGAGGAACCGCCTGCCAACACACTGTTCCTGCTCGTTACGGAAGAGGAGCAAAGGCTTCTGAGTACCATCCGGTCGAGGTGTCAAACCATCCGTCTTCCAAAAATTGCAGAGGAAGATTTAACCCTGGTGCTCTCGAACCATCCCTCTCTGGGCGAAAACAATCCGGCCACAATAGCAAAAATGGCCAATGGAAACTTCATCCTGGCCGAAGAGTTGCTGCATGAGGATGAGGTGAGAAGATTCAACCACAAACAATATACTGCCTTGATGCGGGCTGGCTACGGACGCAACCTGCAGGAATTGCTTCTCTGGTCGGACGAACTTTCCGCGATAGGCAGAACGCGCCAGCTCAGCTTCCTGAGGTATTGCTCCGAATCTACCCGGGAAAATTTCATGTTCAATTTCAAGCAACCCGATCTCGTGACCCTGGGTGAGGAGGAGGAGAAATTCGCCAAAAAATTTGCACCCTTCATCCACGAACGAAATGTGATGCATCTCTTTGCCGAGTTTGAAAGATCCCTGAAGGACATTGCCTCCAACGGCAATGCAAAGGCAGTTTTCACGGATATGGCGCTCAAGGTATCCAAACTGATCAGGCTTTGATGCGGGCAATTCAGAAAATTTAATCGGCCTGTTTTTTAACCTCCTTTTGTTTTCGCAGAAAACGATGTGATTCGCTCCGGTAAAATTCATTATTTTTGTACTGCAGCAGAAGTTTTACTGCGAAAATGCCATGCATCTCAGATTCAAGAAAACGGAAGATTTAAGCACTGAAAATCAAATGTTTAATATCTTTGTCTGAATTTGTCCTGCAACGGTATGTTTTTTGAACAAAATCATGATACTTATTTGCATCTATAATTTTAGATACAGATAATCAATTATATAACAGATAATTCAGATGAACCAAATACAAAAAGCAGCGCGTGGATGCCCAAGTTCCACGCAATCACGAAGCTGTGCCAAATTGACTGTATACGACTGGCTTCACGATGTTCCGAATACAATTAACCCAAACGATATTGTTGAAATCCGGTTTAAAAATACACGCAAGGATTATTTCAAGAATGTCAATGACCTGCCCCTTAAACCAGGGGACATTGTAGCCGTTGAGGCCAGTCCGGGTCATGATATTGGAGTCGTCTCCCTAGTGGGCGACCTAGTTCTCAAACAGATGAGACGGCACAAACCCACTTTCGTGGATGGGGAACTCCGGAAAATATACCGTCTGGCCAAACCCGTCGACATTCAAAAATGGGAAGAGGCGATTCAGATGGAGCACGAAACCATGCTGAAAGCCCGAAAAATTGCCGAAGACCTTCGCCTGAACATGAAAATAGGTGATGTCGAGTTTCAGGGCGACAAGACCAAAGCCATCTTTTATTACATCGCCGACGAGCGCGTCGATTTTCGCCAGCTCATCAAGGTGTACGCGGATACTTTCCGGATCAGGATCGAGATGCGCCAGATAGGCGCACGCCAGGAGGCGGGCCGGATTGGCGGAATAGGTCCTTGTGGCAGAGAGCTCTGCTGCAGCTCCTGGATCTCCAATTTTGTGTCTGTCACCACCAATGCAGCAAGATACCAGGAGATCTCACTCAATCCGCAAAAACTGGCAGGCCAGTGCAGCAAGCTCAAATGCTGCCTGAACTATGAACTGGATTGTTACATCGATGCACAGATGGACTTTCCTCCAACCAACGTTCAGATTGAGACCGAAAAAGGAAACTTCAACTACCTGAAGGCAGATATTTTCAAGGGCATATTCTGGTATGTACGTGAAAACTATCAGGGTGGCGGCGTCATCGGCGTCTCAGTCGACAAGGTGAAGGAGATTCTCCGGCTGAACAGAAGCGGCAAGCGAATTCCGGACCTGACAGGCGACGTGATGGAAATACCAGAAGATGCAGCACCAACTTACCAAAATTCGGTAGGCCAGGAGTCGCTCGACAGGTTCGATCAAAATTCAAACAAACAGCGGCGGAAGAAGCGTCACAAACCAATTCTTACCCGTAAAAATATCCCGAATGCAGAAAATGAGCCCAAGCAAGATAGTCCTGCAGATTAGATTCGCACTGATTATTGTTTGCACCTTTTTGCTTTTGCAGGGTTGCAACAGGAGGAGTGTCTTCAGCGATTACAAGACACTGAAGGGTTCCAAATGGAACAAAGACTCCATCCTTAGATTCGACATGACGGTTCCGGATTCGACAAAAATCTACAACCTCTTTCTGGACGTCAGAAATGAAGGAAGGTACCCCTACAGCAATTTATGGCTGTTTGTGAAAATTATCCCTCCTAAAGGAAAGGTAGTCAATGACACCATCGAACTCTCACTCGCAACGCCCGAGGGGAAATGGTTGGGTTATGGCCTCGGAGATCTCTACGACATGAAATATGCCTACAAACAAGCTACCTTTTTCCCTTCTGCGGGATATTACCGCTTTGAAGTCAGACAGGGAATGAGGTCGGAAGATGGCATTTTAAGGGGGATTCACGATTTTGGCATTACCCTCGAAAGAAGCAACTAGCGGGAAAAGTTTAGGAGTGATGAGACATGAGATGGAAGTCTGGTATTTGAAGGATCTGACTGAAATTCTCTTACCTACGCCGGGTCCCCCAATTTTCTTTTTTTTCTATGAGTAAGAACAAGCTCTCCAAATTTGCCGAGGTACATGCATTGCCAAATGTGGTGGAGGTTCCCTATGCCGAGTTGGTGACAGGCTCCTATTTTCTGAAAGGAAACTGGAACCGCCAATTCTTTGGCAACAAACATCCGGTAGTGTTGGAACTTGGTTGCGGCAAGGGAGAATATACGGTCGGACTGGCCGAAAGTTTTCAGGATAAGAATTTTGTAGGCATCGATATCAAGGGGGCGCGAATCTGGAGCGGTGCCACCGCCGCGCACAATAAAGGGCTGAAAAATGCAGGATTCATTCGTACCTACGTCGAACTGCTGCCATCCTTCTTTGGGGCAGAAGAGATCAGCGAAATCTGGATCACCTTTCCGGATCCCCAGATGAAAAAACAAAGGAAAAGACTCACCTCCACCAACCTTTTGACTCATTACGGTAAGTTGATGAAACCAGGTGGCGTGATTCATCTCAAGACAGACAGCAACTTTCTTTACCAATATACCTCCGCTCTCGTTCGTCTCAATGGCTTCAAAGTGGAGGCCGATACGGACGACCTCTATGCTTCTGAATTTGCCGACGACATCAGGGGCATCAAAACCTACTACGAACAGCAGTGGCTGAGTCGCGGACTCAAAATCAAATACCTCAGATTTGTTCCCCATTTCGAAAATCTGGTAGAACCCGAGATCGAGATCGAATGGGATGAATACAGAAGTTTTGGCAGGGACAACCGGAGCCGGGTGGTCGGGAAGTGATGGGGAAGAGTTGAAAGTGAAAAACGAAGAGTGAAAAGTGAAGAGTTGAGAACTGAGAGTTGAGAAGGAGGGACTGGGGAAAGAAGTTGAGCGTGGAGAACTAAGGTTGAGAATATGTAGCTGCCTGAAAAAATTAAAACCAACTCCAATCCATGGTGCCAATCGAAAATAAACTATCATGAATGATTTTTACGAAAAGGTATACGAGACTACGAGGCTGATCCCTCCCGGCAGGGTCACCAATTACGGGGCCATTGCCCGCTACCTGGGCACCGGACTGTCGGCCAGGGTCATGGGATGGGCGCTCAACAATTCTCACGCTCAGGAGCCCTTCGTTCCAGCGCACAGGGTGGTGAACAGGAATGGCCTCCTGACGGGGAAGGTTCACTTTCATCCACCTTCCGCCATGCAGGAATTGCTGGAGAATGAAGGTGTCAAGGTGGAAGATGATGCCGTGGTGGATTTCGGAAAACACTTTTGGGATCCGATGAAAGAACTGGAATAAAACCTTCCACCATGCTGTAAAAAATCCCATTCCCTGCAACCAAAATCTGATCCCTTCGTAAACAAAATCAAAATTGATCTTCCATGTTCAAATGCAATAGTGCATACTAATTCATCACTCATCATCCATCATTCATCCATCATTCATCCATCTACCCCCATGCCCCTAATACCCAAAAATATTTCAGACACCCTTCAGCGGATCCTCTACCCGGGTTCAGATAAAAACATCGTGGAACTGGAGATGGTCCAGGAGATCCGGACTGCAGGAAGCCGCATCAGTTTTTCCCTCATTTTCCAGAAGGAGGATGACCCTGCCATCGGTCCGGTTTCGGAAGCCTGCAAGGATCTGATCCGCCGTGAACTCGGCAGTGAATACGAAGTCACCATTGCGCCCAAGAGTGCAAACAGAATGACTCCTCCGGTTGTCCCGGGAGTTAAGAATATCATCGCCATTGCTTCCGGGAAGGGTGGCGTCGGAAAATCAACGATGGCAGTCAATCTGGCCGTGGCACTTGCCAGGCAGGGTGCAAGCGTCGGACTGGTAGATGCCGACATCTTCGGACCATCCATTCCCAAGATGTTTGGGGAGGAGGAGGCCCGGCCCTATTTCGAGAAGATCGATGGCCGTGACCGTATTGTTCCCATTGAAAAATATGGGGTAAAATTTCTCTCGATTGGTTTCTTTGCCAAGAAGGATGATGCCCTTATCTGGCGTGGACCTGTTGCGTCGAATGCTTTGAAACAGTTGATTGCCGAAGGAAGCTGGGGCGAACTGGATTTTCTGCTCGTAGACCTTCCGCCCGGAACCAGCGACATTCACCTGACCCTGGTCCAGACAGTAGCCGTTACGGGAGCAGTAATTGTTACGACTCCGCAGGATGTAGCGCTGGCAGATGTCATAAAGGGAGTATCTATGTTTAACAGCAAGTCCATCAATGTTCCAGTCTTGGGCATCATTGAGAACATGTCATGGTTTACACCTGCCGAACTGCCCAACAACAAATATTATCTGTTTGGAAAGGATGGAGGGAAAGAGCTGGCAGAAAAGCTGAATCTTCCGCTGCTCGGACAGGTTCCGCTGGTGATGGGCATCCGCGAAGGTGGCGATAGCGGCGTTCCCGCTGCCTGCGATGAAGAGAGCCCAACAGGCGCAGCCTTTGAACAACTCGCTTCTGCACTCCTCGTTCAGTTGGAACAGCGCAACATTTATTTTGAACCAACGAAAAAAGTAACTGTAAAACGGAAGTGATTTTTCAGCAATTTTGAGTTAATTTGTGTAGTACATGTATTCAAAATTGCTTGATTCTGCGAGGAGTAAATATCTGAAGAACAGTTTTGTTGATCTTTGGAATCCCGTCTGGCAATTTAAATGCAATCTATTTCCAGAGGGAAAAGTATGGGATTATCCCGATGGGGTGGTATAACAGCGCCGGTGGGTTACATGCGTACGATTCAGATATTCAATGATTAACAATACTGTTTGCGGGTGAAAGGACTCAATTTCAAACATTCGTGGTTTTTGGTAGCCGTGTTGTTTCTGGGAGGATGCTCTACAGAGAACAATACTTTTTTGACGAGATTCTACCACGAACTCAATTCGCAGTTCAACGTTTATTTCAATGCGAACGAGAGTGTAAAAGAGGGTTTGAATCTGATGAACCAACGAGTCGTAGAGGATTACACCCATCTGTTGCCCATCTTCCCTGAGTCACTTCCTGCGGCTTCCCAGGTAGCCGTTTCGCAGATGGAATATGCAGTGCAAAAATGCCAGAAACTGATCGCAACCCACAGCATCACAAAGAGTCCGAAAAGAAAATCCAACACCTCCGAAGGTTATCTTGCTTTTGCATACAAAAGTGAATACAACAAATGGATTGACGATACTTATCTGTTGATGGGGCAAGCCAGCTATTACCTCCGTGATTTTCACAAATCGGAGGAGAGTTTCAACTACATTCTGCACAATTTTTCCAATCAGCCTACGAAAAATCCGGCATTTCTATGGTTGTCCAGATGTTACCTGGAAACCGGCGAATTCGACAAGGCGCTTCAGATTCTGAAACTTCTGGAGCGGGATGGTAGTCTGCCGGACAACATCAAAAAGGATCTGTCCATTGTAAAGGCAGATTATTTCATCCGAACCGGAAATCTGAAAGAGGCACTCTATCAGGTGGAACTCTCGTTGAAACTGGATCTGACCCACAAGGAGAGGGGAAGGTACAATTTCATCCTGGCGCAGCTTTACCTGAAGCAGGGTCAATTTCCAGAAGCTGTTGCGGCCTTTAACAGGGTCATCAAATCAAGACCGCCCTATCGCATGGAATTTGAGGCAAAAATATCCCTGCTGGAGTTTTCAGCCAGCAATCCGGAGGAGCGGGATCTGGCGTTGACAAAAATGAGCAAGAAGAGCAACAACCATCCTTACCTCGACCGCATTTACTACGCAAAGGGCGACGTCGCCCTGAAGTCGGCCAGAAGGGAGGATGCCATCAAGGATTTTCGCAACTCCGTCATCTACAGCGTGGATAACAACAGTCAGCGTGCACTCTCCAGTCTCACGGTGGCAAAGCTTTTCCTGGAAGAGAGCAACTACAGGCTATCCTCTTGTTACTACGACAGTGCCCTCGCCGTCATCGATCACGACTATCCCGGTTATGAGGAGATCCTTAACAAGTCGAACGGTTTGGCAGGATTGGTAAAAAATCTGGATCAGGTGGCCCGGGAAGATAGCTTGCAATTGGTTGCCAAAATGCCGGAAAAGGATCGGCTCTCCGCCATCAACAAGATTATTGCCCGACTGACGGAAGAGGAAGCCATGAAGCAAAAGGAGCTGCAGAAGGAGCAGAATGATAAAAGCTATTTCCGCGGTCAGCAATATCGTTCTACGTTTGACAACCAGTCCAACAACAGCATGTGGTATTTTTACAATCCCGTCACCGCCGGTCTTGGGAAAACAGAGTTTCAGCAGATCTGGGGCAAAAGGAGACTCGAAGACAACTGGAGGAGAAAAAATAAAGTTGCCGTGAATGCCAACGAAAATGATCCGGCCGATGCTTCTCCCGACCTGCAAAAAAAGGAGGTGGTCAAACCCAAGGAGTCAAACCCCAAATCGGTGGAGTATTACCTGCAATATTTGCCGTTAACGGATTCCCTGATGCGTGCATCTCACGACCGGATCAAATCTGCACTCTTTGCCGCAGGCAGAATCTATGTGAGCATCCTGAAAGATGAACCACACGGAATCGCGATGTTCGAAGAGCTGAACGCCAGGTATCCGGGGAGTATCTATGAGCTTCCTTCCTGGATTGAATTGCATAAATTAAAATACAAAACTGCTGCTTACCGCGATCTCATCACCCAGAGATATCCGGAATCAAATTATGCAAAATATCTCCTGGATCCCAATTTCTTTCAGGAGATGGAAGCAACCAGACAGTTGCGTGAACGCAAATATGCAGAGGCGGCATCCCTTTACAAGAATGGTGACTATACGGCAGCAGGCAAGTTGGCTTCTGAGGTGCTGAAGCTGCAGCCAGATAGTTTCCTGCTGCCGAAAGTGAAGTTTCTCGAACTGATCGGCAAGGGCAAAACGGTAGCGCAAGAGGATTTTTCGAAATTGCTGGATCAGTACCTTGCGGATTACCCGACATCTCCTGCAAAACCAATTGTAGCCAAACTCAGTGAAATGATCAGGAAGAATTCGCTGGCCACCCTGGAGAAGATGATCGAAAGGCTGGATTCGGCGGCTGCAAGCCAGCAAGGCACCAATCCAGCCCTGCGGAGGAATGACCCGTTCGGGGGGAAATATTCTTACGACGAGGAGCTCTTCCACTATTTCGTTATCTCCTTTCCGAAAAGTGCCCGGGTCGATGTCAACAGACTGATTTTCGACATTGCCAATTTCAACATTGATTATTATACCTCCTTCGATTTTGAGGTGGAAGAGATCCGTTTGAACGATGAGACATCGATGGTTGTCGTCAGGAGTTTGCCCAACAAGGAAGAGGGACTGGGTTATTTTGGCAACATCATCCGACGCCAGGAGGTATTCAAGGCATTGAAAGGGGTTGATTATCATTATTTCATTGCTTCATCTCCCAATTACAGGAAAATCATCGGAGATCAGGATCTGCTGGAGTACCTGAGATTCTTTGTGATGAATTACAGCAAAAGCTCTTCTCCACAGAAATAAATTTATACCAATTCATTCGTTTTAATTTTTCCCGGGAAATTGGTAAGCAGGGATTTTCACTTTTCCTAGATTCTTCGACCTGATCAGGCCTTATCCAAAAAATCTACTATCCCCATTAGCTGCATTAAGTATTTGATATACTGAAGCATGAAATCGCATTGTTCTGAATGGGAGCGTTTAAAAATAGCCCATTTGGGCTATTCCGGCTTATGATTTTAATTGGTTATTTAAGTAACCGAAATAAACATAATTATTAGTTTATTTTTTCAATCATATAAACCAGATTTCAAAACCAAGAATTCCCAAAATTTTAATGTCCACAGATTGTCCATGAAAAAGTGGATCTGGATTCTAACTGAGGTTTTCCAGGTTTGGTGACCAGAACCGATAACTTATGTTTTCATTTTGTGCAGGACAGGATGAAAAGTGTACAAAAGCTATTTTCTAAGCACGTATGGACAAGGCCATTAATTATTTGAACATCCAACTTAATTTCTCGGTTGAGCTGTTCAGCCTAATGTGATAAAGATGCCATATTTCTTCATTTAGATAGCGATGGAGTCTTGATACCATTCAAAAACGGGGCGAAGCCGAAAAGCCAAATGAGTAGGAAAACTAAAAACCTAATGAATCATGAAATTTAAAATTGTCATTTTGTCAATTTTGACGTTGGTCGTTTTGTCACACCAGAAATCCTATGGTCAAAACGTTGTTAAGGAAGGAGGTAAAGTAAATTCAACAGCGTCAGACATGGATTACAACAGGAATGCGATGACCCTGATTTTATTAAGTTCCCCAGGCGAATCCCATGCAACTGAGTTACAGAATGTTTTTCCAAAAATTAAGGTACCGGGGAAATTTGATGACAATACGCTTAAGACGCAAGTAATTGTCAACAATGGTTCCGGCTCATCGACTGATGGAATGGCAAATATGCTTTATAACTACAAAATTGGGAACGGCATTATTGCCAAGTGGTACAACAGGCAAGCGGATGGTTCATTCAATGTTGAAGAGATTGGCAGGCGCGGTCTGTACAACGCAAAAGATCTGGATATATTAACAGCCAATGCCAAAAAAGTAGGTCAGGCTACTTTGAAGGATTCGGGCGAGAAATTGTTGGCCAACAGTTTTGTCATGGTGATGAGTTATTCCGGAATATTAACATCAGAAGAAAATTACAACAAGAGCAAAACCCCTTCAGACCAGAGAAATTCTCACGGTTGGGTCGGGTATTATACCGCTTATCTATTTAAGTTAAATCTGGATGAGGCTAAATTGGCGAGCTTCTACAATGATTTATGGGTGAATAAAGAGGATGATAGCAAGACGAAAGCCGAAAGAGCTGCAAAATTTGATGCAGCGAGCTTCCCATTTTCCTATGTAATGAGTGCCACTGGTTACATTAATGCGGAGCAGCTTAAGCCGGGCACGAGTGCGTCCATATTTACCGTTCAAAAATCGGATGATCAGTTGTTTGAAGAGTTGGTCGAAAAAGGGGTTGAGAAGGCAGAATATGACATCGCCACCAAGCAGGTGAGTTTTCAGGTGAAGGCGAATGTGTTCAAGACAAACCCTATTTCATCCAAGATTGGCGACAAGGAGGGTCTAATGGTCGACGATCGCTATTTTGTATTTGAAAATCAGCAGAACAGACATGGAGAGGTATCACAGGTTAGGAAAGCAGTGGTAAGGGTCTCCAATAAAATAGCGCATAACACCACATATGCCAGCGGGAATAGTAAAGAACTGTCAGAATTCTTTCAGGTTGGCGGGCAGAAAGTCGAAGAGGGAATGTCGTTGAAACAAAAGAATGACATGGGATTAGGTGTGTATGTCCATTATTGTTCTGGTGAGGTTGGGGGTGTCGAAATTGGTGCGGAATACCTCCTGAACAGGATCGTACGTGGGTATTTTCGTCCGGGACTTAAAGTGTTGGCTGAGGTGGGCTTTGATTCAAAAACATATCATTCTAGTGGAGATGTATCTTTTTTACGGTACAATGTGGGACTGGCCAAATCCATTTATTTTGCCAGAAATTTTCAATGGGAACCATCTTTTTCATTCGGTGAGGAGAAGGCATCCGAGAAATCCTCCAATGATACTTATAGCGCATATTACTTAAAACCGGGTATAAAATTCGGTGCAAACATCCTATACAATGTTCAGTTGATGGCAGGTGTAAGTTACTACAGCTTTCTGAAAGGAATTAAAGACTCAAGTGGCAGTGACACTTACAAGGATTCGAAATGGACAGATCCCATGTTTTATCCGGGCAGGGAAGGTGTAACGATAAATATTGGAATCAGGGTGGAATTCTGATTTAAATGTCAGCCGAATCTCCGAATCGGGAATTCAGCTGGCAATCAATCACTTTTTATCAACAAAATAGAGCAAGATTGCAAAACTCCAAACGGTTTGATCCTTTAGAGAGGTGAATTTTCTTGGAGGATCGCCGATGCTTTTTGTACATAGAATAAAAAAATACATGGAAATGAAAAAGGTTTTTTTAATTACATCCATTCTTCTTCTGGTTTGTCAGATTGGAACAGGACAAAACAGAAAGGAGCGCAAGGCAATGTACAGCAGTCAGTACAATTACGAATTGGCTTGCCTGGGAGTTGGGAACGACGGAACCAAGCTGATTAAAATCTGGGGGTACGGCAAGAAGGTAGACGATGCTGTTTACGACGCAAAACGCACCGCCGTTGCGGCAGTTATTTTCAGGGGAGTTCCAGAAGGAAACGGCGCTGCACCCACTCCATCACTGCTCCCGGTCGATGGTTACGAACAACACCAGGATTTCTTCGATGAATTCTTCAAGGATGGCGGTATCTACCTCAGTTTTGTCAATTTGACTACGGATGGGACTCCGGGAGGTTCCGACAGGATCAAGATGAGTCACGGATACAAGGTTGCCGTAGGGGCTTCGGTCAATTTCAACGGCCTGCGTAACTATTTGCAGGAAAAGGGTATTGTGAAACGCCTGGATGCAGGATTCTAAATTCTGAATTGGAATAAATGGAAGATTATAGGAGCTAAAATAAAATACCATGAAAAAAATTCTACTAACACTTTCCTTGGGAGTCCTCACGATCCTCCTGTTCGGACAGGCCAAGAAGCCGGTCATCATGATCGTTCCGAGCGACGTCTTTTGCGTGTCACATGGCTACACAATGACAGTGAGTGCCAATGGAAAGGATCAGGTAATGCCCGACTACAAGAAATGCATGCAGAGCAATGATGAGATTCGAATGGTCATCACCAAGATGGGTGCGATCATGGCCGAACGGGGATTTCCGTTGAAAGATCTGGAGCAGACCCTGAAAAGCATCGAAACACAGAGTGCAGAACTTGCCATGCTCACCTCCAAAGGGGGGGCAACCGTTGCAGAGACTCCCATCGATGTACTGAAACGAACCGCAAAGGCAGACATCATCATGGACATCGATTTCAATGTGAAACACCAGGGGCCAAACAACTACATCACCTTCAACCTGAGAGGACTGGATGCCTATACCAACAAGCAGGTGGCTGCCGCTGCCGGTACTGGAAAGCCATCTTTCTCCGCCAATGTCGACCTTTTGCTGGAGGAAGCCGTGTTGAGCCACATGGATGAGTTCAACGGCCAGTTGCAGAACTTCTTCAACGACATGTTCACCAATGGCCGCGAAGTGGCCCTTGTCATCCGGGTTTGGGACAATGCAGGAGTTGATCTGGAACAGGATTTTGATGTAAACGGAAAGAACGACCAGCTTGACTTTCACATCGAGAACTGGCTGACGGAGAATACGGTGAACGGAAGATTCTCCACCATCGACGCCACAGCAACCATGTTGAGATTCGAACAGGTGCGCATTCCGATGATGTTCAACCTGAACGGTCACGAGGTGGCCATGGATACCAGGCGATACATCTCCAACCT
>Ga0214216_1000421_pt1 | contig 15269 bp, 13 predicted proteins | sample TroBogypolimnion_12_FD_153054 | JGI IMG/M metagenome (GOLD analysis project Ga0214216, IMG submission 153054) | Freshwater microbial communities from Trout Bog Lake, WI - 27JUN2007 hypolimnion | ecosystem: Environmental > Aquatic > Freshwater > Lake > Hypolimnion/Profundal zone | place: Trout... | reverse complement strand
CGGTTTCCGGGATATCCACAGAGGCGTAGGCAGAGATCAGGTCGCAGGGAGCCCCGGCACATTGTACCCTGGAATAGGCCCCCAGTTCGTGGCTCTTTTGTGTGAATGGCCTGTAAAAGCTATCTATCACACATTCGGATACCAGCTTCATGTAATCATAGCGAATGGAAGGGAAGGGACTGCGGTTGGAGTACAAACTATCTGCAAACTCCCGCAGGGAGTAACCAAACCGACTTTTGAATTTTTCATTGAAGTTTTTGGTGGTCAGCTGCTTGGTCTCAACCTCCCAGGAGTCGCAGAAGAGTCCGGAAAGAGCTCCTTTCAAGGCTGGCTTGAGTGCGTTTCCGGTTCTGTCTGCATAGTGGAGGAAGGCTAGTTTGCTCAGGTGGTCCAGCACGTAGCCTTTTTTGGGATAATCCCAGGAGGCAGCAATCTCCTGTCTCCAGGCAGGACTGACCATGTTTCTGGTCGCCTCCTCAAATGGGACTTGGGTATCCCCGAAAGGCCAAAGTGAACCAAAGGTGAAATCACATCCAAGGCCCAGACTATCGGCACAGGTTTTGGCGAAGGCCACCATTCCAGACCATTCGGGGCTGAGCCATTTTTGCCTGGGAGTATAATTCATTGTGTCCTTCTTCATCCGGTTGAGCGGATAGACCCAGGCAATTTCTACTCCTCCAAAACCGTTTTTTTGCAACCAGATCAGGTTGTCAGAAATGTCTTCCTTTTTAATTTCGGAGGCAAACCACCACCAGCGGGTCCATGGGCGGGAATCCGAATAAAATTTGGAATGGGACGGGTCCGGACTTTTTGGGTTTGAACAGGGTTGGGATTCGGCCTTCTGGCAGGTACCGACAATCGTGGTCATCAAGAGACAAAGGCACAATGTTTTCATTACCCGGGAAATGTTTGCCGTTAAATTAGCCAAAATAATTGTACCCTTGAAATCAGATCGCCCAGCGAACAAATCAGTCTCCAAGTCCCTTTGGCCCAAAGTCCTTCAGTCCATTTTTGAATTCGGCCTACATGAATCCCAGCTCCAGCCGGGCCTCTTCCGACATCATTGATTTGTCCCAGGCGGGATCGAAGGTAATTTCAACCTTGCACTCCTCGATGCCCTCAATTTTTTTGGTCATGTATTCCACGTCCGCAACGATCATATCGGCCGCCGGACAGCCGGGGGCTGTCAGGGTCATCAGGACGGTTGCGGTATTTTCTACCACATCCACACTGTAGACCAATCCAAGGTCGTAGATGTTTACGGGAATTTCGGGGTCGAAAACCTCCTTCAGGTTATCGATGATCAGATCTATTCTTGGGTCCATTTTATTTGTTTTGAGATGAGATTTGTTTGTATGCCAGTGCATACAATTTGATTTGCTTGACCATCGCCATCAATCCATTGGAGCGGGTTGGAGAGAGATGTTGCCTCAATCCGATGGCATCGATGAAGTGTGGTTCGGCATCCAGAATCTCTTGCGGAGTCCTTCCGGAAAACACTTTCAGCAACAAGGCGACGAGTCCCTTCACGATCAGGGCATCGCTTTCTGCCTCAAAAATCAAAAGATTGCCTTCCATTTTTTGCTGCAGCCAAACCCTCGACTGGCAGCCACGAATCAGATTCTGATCGGTTTTATAAGCTACATCGATGGGTTCAAGTTCGTTCCCAAGTTCGATCAGGTAGGTGTACTTGTCCATCCAATCCTCGTAGACTGAAAAATCGGAAATGATCTCTTGTTGTATTTCTTCGATTGTCATAAAAATATTTTTAGCAAAAATGCATTAAAACATCGAACGGATGCGTTTCAGCGCCTTGATGAAAAGGTCAATTTCTTCCCTGGTGTTGTAAAAGGCGAAGGAGGCGCGGGTCATGGCCGTAACCTGATAGTGATCCATGACCGGATCGGCACAAAGTCTTCCCGTACGCACTGCAATCCCGAGCTGATCCAGCAGGGTTCCGAGATCGAATGGATGAATCTGATCCAGTTTGAAGCAGATGACTCCTGTTTTGGATGGAGACTCGCCAAAAATCTGCAGGTCACCCAGGGCTTTCAACTGTTCCGAGGCATAATTGAGCAGCTGATGTTCGTACGCTGCAATTTTAGCCAGGCCAATATTTTGAAGGTATTGAATGGCCGTTCCCAAAGCAATGGCTCCGACATAATGGGGAGTCCCAGCTTCGAATTTGTGTGGCAGTTCGTTGTAGGTTGTTTTGTTAAAGGTAACCTGCTCTATCATTTCACCACCCCCCAAGAAGGGAGGCATTGCGTCGAGCAGGGCGCGTTTGCCGTACAGAACACCAATCCCGGTAGGTCCGTAAATTTTGTGCCCAGAGAAGGCAAAGAAATCACAGTCAAGTTGTTGAACATCGATGACGATATGTGGAACGCTTTGGGCCCCGTCAATCAAAACCGGAATGTGGTGACTGTGTGCAATCCTTATGATTTCCTCGATTGGATTGACTGTGCCAAGGGTATTGGAGACGTGGGCAGCAGCGATGATTTTGGTACGGTTGGTGATGAGTGATTCCAGCAAATCCATCCTGAGTTCCCCCTCGTTTGAGAATGGCAACACCTTTAGCGTAGCCTGGTGCCGTTCGCAGGCCATCTGCCAGGGTACGATGTTGGCGTGGTGCTCCATCTCCGTCACAACGATCTCATCTCCGGCAGTCAGAAATTTCTCACAGAAGGAACGGGCCACCAGATTGATGGATTCTGTAGTGCCGTGGGTGAAGATGATCTCCTCCCGCTCTTTTGCGTGCAGGAACCCCTTGACGATGTCTCTGGCATTTTCGTATGCTTCCGTAGTCTTGATGGCGTGATAGTGGGTTCCCCGATGGATGTTTGCATTTGTTAGGAAAGAAAACTCCCGGATTTTTTCAATCACCGAATTGGGGCGCTGGGTGGTGGCTGCATTGTCAAGATAGACCCATGGATGCTTGTTGACCAGTTGGTCAAGAATGGGAAAATCTTTTCTTATGTCCTGAATGTTAAAGCCCATGGTTCACAATTTTCGATTTTTGAATAACTCTTCCGTCCAATGTTTCCAATAAAACAGCAAACTATCTGCATCGCTCACGCTCCTTGTCCTCCAGTCTCTTCGTCCCTTTGTCTCCCCGTTTTCCTACCGGATGCACTCCAGTTTGCAATCGTGGCATCTGGAGACCTCACCTCTCAGCCGCTTGTTGACCAATCTGTCGATGCTCTGCCTAAGCTGTTCAACGCGGATGTTGGTCAGCACCTCGTGGGCAAAGGCGAACATCAGCATCAAGCGTGCCTCCTTTTCGTTGATTCCACGGGTTTGGAGGTAAAACAGTGCCTCCTCGTTGATCTGGCCCACGGTAGCACCATGCGAACACTTCACATCGTCGTTATCGATGACCAGTTGGGGCTTGGTGTTCATTTTTGAGGCCTTTGTCATCAGTACGCTGTTGTTTCGCTGATAGGCCTCCGTCTTTTTGGCACCGGGCATCACGTGAATTCTTCCCGTAAAAACGCCCGTTGAGTTATCATCCAATACATTTTTGTAGATCTGGTTGCTGTGACAACCGGGCTGGCCGTGAACGATGGAGGTGAAAATATCACTGTGCTGATCCTTGTCGGTTAGCGTAAGTCCAAAAAGCGATGCGTTGGCATGTTCTCCCTGAAGATCCACCTGCAGGTGATTTCTTGTGATTCCTCCGTGGAGGGAAATCGTATTGGTAATGAGTTGTGAATTGCGATCCTGATGCACGAAGAGTCCGTTGAAATAGGCAGTTCCATTGTGCTGGTTCTGTATTCCGTAAACATCTGCCACAGCATCCTCCCCCAGAAACAGCTCCGTCAGGTAATTGGCAATGTAGCTGTGAACGGCCAGGGTATGATCACAAAACATCAGTTTGATCTGTGCATTTTTTCCCACTACCACCAGATTTCGCTGGGTAACGTAAAGGTCCTCCTCGCTGCGCAGCAGGTTGATGATCTGGATCGGTTTTTCGATAACCACGTGATCCGGGATGTAGATGAAAACGCCATCCTGGGCAAAGGCTCCGTTGAGGGAGGCCATGGGGTCGTTGGCACCATCGGCCAGTTTGCCATAATATTTTTCAACAAGGACTGTATTTTCCTTCAGTGCCCGTTTCAGGCTTTTGATGATGGTGCCCTTTGGAAAAAGATCCGTTTTGTTCTGTTCGAAGTACCATCCGTTTACGTGAAAAAGAATGTGAGTATCGAACTCGGGAACATCACAGGTAAACACCTCCTGCATGTCGAAATCGAAGGAGGTTGGACGAAATGCCCGGTTATAGTTCTCCAGTGCGAAGAGTTTGGTGAGGTCCGTGTATTTGTAGTTTTCGACTTTTCTGCTGGGAATGCCCAACTGCCGAAATAGCGTCATGGCTTGCTCCCTGTTGTTCCTGAGAAATTCGGGTGCCTCTTCGTTCAGAAGTGTAACCCTTTCCAAAAACAGCTGAGAGATTCGCTGCTCGGCAGATTCAAAGGTAGTTGTCTCTGTCATGGTGTTACTCTCCCAGCTCTTTTTTGATCCAGTCGTAACCCTTCTCTTCCAGTTCGAGCACCAACTCCTTCCCTGCCGATTTGACGATTTGTCCCTTGTAAAGCACATGGACAAAATCAGGCACGATGTAATCCAGCAATCGCTGGTAGTGTGTGACGACGATGGTTGCATTTTCGGGTCTTTTCAGCAGGTTGACGCCATTGGCAACGATGCGCAGGGCATCGATGTCGAGTCCGCTGTCGGTTTCGTCGAGGATGGCCAGTTTCGGTTCGAGCATGGCCATCTGGAAAATCTCATTCTTCTTTTTCTCTCCGCCGGAGAAGCCTTCGTTGACGGAGCGGTTGGTAAGTTGAGAGTCAATCTGTACCATCTCTTTTTTCTCACGCATCACTTTCAGGAAGTCGCCTGCGGAGAGTTCTTTCAACTGATGGTATTTGCGGGATTCATTGACGGCTGTCTTCAGAAAGTTGATCATGCTGACTCCCGGAATCTCCACAGGATACTGGAAACTCAGGAAAAGTCCCTCTTTGGCACGCACATCGGCTGTCATCGAGAGAAGGTCTTTTCCGTTGAAGGTAACTTCCCCCTTTGTTACTTCATAATTGGTATTTCCTGCCAGAACATTGGCGAGCGTACTTTTACCGGAACCGTTGGGACCCATGATGGCATGAACCTCTCCGGCGTTTATCGTCAGGTTGATCCCGCGCAGAATTTCCTTTCCCTCCACGCTGGCATGTAAATCTTTAATAATAAGCATATTCAATATAATTATAACTTAAAAACACTAAATTAACTGGGAATTTATCGGGTTTGATGCAAATGATGGGAGTACCACCCTCACACTCTTCCATTCACCCTTTCTTCCCCACTATTTCTTCCTCCACTCTCCGGATTTCTCTTATCCGACACTTCCCTCCAGGCTGATCTGCAGGAGTTTTTGGGCTTCTACGGCAAATTCCATGGGCAGTTTGTTAATCACCTCCCGGGCATAGCCGTTCACGATCATGCCGATGGCGTCCTGGGTAGAGATGCCACGCTGGTTGCAGTAAAAGATCTGGTCTTCCCCGATTTTTGAGGTGGTAGCCTCGTGTTCAACCACCGAATTCTGGTTGCCGACCTCGATGTAGGGGAAGGTATGTGCCCCGCAGTTTTCACCCAGCAAAAGCGAATCACACTGCGAGTAGTTTCTTGAATTTTCAGCTTTGGCGGCCACCCTGACCAATCCCCGGTAGGAGTTGGAGCTGTGTCCTGCGGAGATTCCTTTCGAGACGATGGTGCTCTTGGTATTTTTTCCAAGGTGGATCATTTTTGTCCCTGTGTCGGCCTGCTGGAAGTTGTTGGTCAGTGCGACTGAATTGAATTCTGCGACTGAATTGTCTCCGGCCAGGATGCAACTTGGATATTTCCAGGTGATGGCAGATCCGGTTTCTACCTGGTTCCAGTATATTTTGGAGGATTCTCCCTTGCACAGACCTCGTTTGGTAACAAAATTGTAAATGCCTCCGATTCCCTCCTTGTTTCCCGGATACCAGTTTTGTACGGTGGAATATTTCACCTCTGCGCGGTCGAGGGCAATGATTTCGACTACGGCCGCATGCAGTTGGTTTTCGTCCCGCATGGGGGCCGTGCATCCTTCCAGGTAGGAGACATAACTGTCATTGTCGGCGATGATGAGGGTTCGCTCAAACTGACCGGTATTTTTTGCGTTGATTCTGAAATAGGTGGAGAGTTCCATCGGACATCTTACCCCTTTCGGGATGTAGACGAAGGACCCATCGGAGAAAACAGCGCAATTGAGGGCGGCGAAAAAATTGTCGTTTGGTGGAACCACCATTCCGAGGTATTTTTGCACCAGATCCGGATGGTGCTTCACCGCCTCACTGAAGGAGCAAAAGATGATGCCCAGTTCGGCCAGGTTTTCTTTGAAAGTTGTTTTGACGGAGATGCTGTCCATCACAGCATCTACGGCCACACCGGCAAGCATTTTCTGCTCTTCCAGCGGAATGCCAAGTTTGGCAAAGGTGCTGAGCAGTTCAGGATCCACCTGATCCAGGCTTTCAAATTTTGGTTGTTGCCTGGGTGCGGCATAATAGATGATCTCCTGGTAATCTATTTCGGGGATCTTCAATTGTGCCCAGTCCGGCATCTTCATGGTGAGCCATTTGCGGTAGGCTTTCAACCGGAATTCCAGCATAAATTCCGGTTCTTCCTTCTTGGCGGAGATGATTCTCACCACCTCTTCGCTTAACCCTTTCGGGATGACATCTGTTTCAATGTCGGTCACGAAGCCAAAACGATAATCCCGCTCTGCAACTTCGTTCAATAAAGTATTTTGGTTGTCCATGGTGTTTTTTAGTTCTAATGCTTCCATTCAAAAAGTACTTCGAATACTTCAAGTACTTCGAGTTGTTGAGCGACTTTCATGTGAAGCGTCAACTTAAGTACTTCAAACTCGAAGTACTCCAAACTTCTTCAGGGTATACGAATTTTTAATAAGACTGGATACAAATTGGTGCAAAGATATAAAATGCACTATTTTTGACGTGTGATTTGACAAATAAATCTTAGACGACGATGACGGAGGAGAGAACAAAAAGCAGCGAACTTGCTGAATTGGGAGAGTTTGGACTCATAAAGAGAGTGACCGCCCAGGCAAAAATAAAGAATGGGAGTACCCTGACAGGAGTAGGTGATGATTGTGCTGTACTGAGTTATCCGGACAAAAGAGTGGTAGTTACCACAGATTTGTTGACAGAAGGAGTTCATTTCAATCTTGTTTACGTGCCACTGAAACACCTGGGTTACAAGGCTGTTTCCGTGAATATCAGTGATATATGTGCCATGAATGCCATTCCGCGGCAAATTACCGTCTCTTTGGCCATCTCGTCCAAATTTACTTTGACCGCGATCGATGAGTTGTATGAGGGGATCCATCTGGCCTGCGCCCATTATGGGGTTGATCTGGTCGGAGGCGATACTACTTCCTCGTTAACGGGTCTGACGATATCGGTTACCGCCATCGGAGAGGCAACTGCGGATGAGCTGGTCTATCGAAGCGGAGCCAAACCCACCGATCTGTTGTGTGTGACGGGTGATCTGGGTGGTGCTTATCTCGGTTTGCAACTGCTCGAAAGGGAAAATGAGTTGTTCCGTCTAAATCCGACCGTCCAACCTCAACTCTCCGGATACGATTATATTTTGGGCAGACAACTGAAACCCGAAGCAAGGATCGATATGCGGGAGATTTTCAGTACGCTTGGGGTGAAGCCTACCTCCATGATTGACATATCGGACGGTTTATCCTCCGAAATCCTGCATCTCTGTGAGAATTCGGGCGTAGGCTGCCGTCTGTACGAAGAACGACTCAGCTTCGATCCACAGGTACAAAAAATGGCGGAGGAGATTGGCATCAACCCCCTGGTTGCAGCACTGAACGGGGGAGAAGATTATGAACTTTTGTTCACGGTTGCTGTAAATGAACACGATAAGGTGCGCAATCATCCGGATATTACTGTAATCGGGCACATGACGGCAAAAGAGGAGGGTGCCCTACTCATCACCACGGGTGGTCATCAGGAGATTCCGCTGCAGGCGCAGGGGTGGAATCCTTTGAAGAAGTGACCAAAGTGACTAAAGTGACCTAAAGTGCCTGAAGTAGGGTCAGGTGCAGCGTTGATTTGATCCCCACGATCAAAATATCTGCTTATGTGGATGTTTTACTATTCCACAAACAATCGTTTAAAATCGAAAATAGTTCGAATAGTCTGTAACGTTTGATGCAAAGTTGCGTCTTATCAAAAGTTATCAGGTTCAAGCACAAAATAACTTATCATGATCAGCATTGAAAATCTTCACAAATCATATGTTACAGGAAGCAACAGCCTCCATGTTTTGAAGGGATTAAACCTTGAAATTTCGGAGGGCGAATTTGTTTCCATCATGGGCTCTTCCGGTTCGGGGAAGTCAACCTTGCTTAACATTCTGGGTGTCCTGGATGACTACGACAAGGGTAACTATTTTCTGAACGGAAAGAAAATTTGGGGATTGAATGAGACCCAGGCTGCGATCACCCGCAATGCCATGATTGGTTTTATCTTCCAATCATTCAATTTGATCTCTTTCAAGAACGCCATGGAGAATGTGGCTTTACCCCTCTATTATCAAAAGGTAAGCAGAAAGAAACGCAATGTAATTGCGATGGAATATCTCGACAGGCTTGGCCTGAAGGACTGGGCCCATCACCTGCCAAACGAAATGTCGGGCGGGCAGAAACAGCGGGTAGCCATAGCGCGCGCACTTATATCCAACCCAAAGATCATTCTGGCGGATGAGCCAACCGGAGCGCTCGATTCTCAGACATCCCTCGAAGTAATGGACATTCTAAAGGAGGTCAATGACCAGGGAATTACCGTCATCATCGTTACACACGAACACGACATTGCGGCGTTGACGCAGAAAATCATCCGTTTGAAGGATGGCATCATCGGTGAGGTGATTACCAACGGTGATCTTCAGAATTACCGCGACAGATTAAAACAGGAATAAATCAAAGGTTATGTTCGACGTAGATATCTGGCAGGAGATTTTTAGCACCATCAAGAAAAACAAACTCAGGACCTTCCTGACTGGGTTTTCCGTTGCATGGGGGATATTCATGCTGATGGTTTTGCTTGGTTCCGGGAACGGACTATCCAATGGTGTAAAAGTGCAGTTTGCAGAGAATGCAGTAAATGTCATGTGGATGTGGACAGGTGAAACTTCCATCCCTTACAATGGCCTCAAAGAGGGTCGTGAGGTAAAATTCAGCAACCAGGATTATGATTTTCTAACCACCAAATCCAAGGAAATTGAGAAGGTATCCTCCAGATACTATTTGCCCAACGACATTTTGTATGCCTACGGCAAAGAGTACGGCTCATTCGAAACAAGCACCTGCTACCCCTCCCTGAAGGAGATGGAAAACATCAACATCAAAACGGGAAGGTTCATCAATGAGATGGACATGCGGGAGTTCCGGAAGGTGGTGGTGATCGGGGATGAGATCCGCAAGGCACTGTTCAAGGAGGAGGACCCTATCGGGAAGTACATAAAAATTGGAGATGTACCATTTAATGTGATTGGTATATCGGAAGCAAAGAAAAGAAACCAAGACAACAATAGGGCGGCCTACATACCCTTCACAACTGCGCAAAGGATCTTCAATGGCGGTGACAGGGTTCATACATTTACCGTCACCTCAAAAATGGTGGGTACTTCCGAAGAGGCCGAAGCCATCACCGAAAAGGTTCGCCAGGACATGGCCAAACGGCACAATTTTGATCCGGCCGACAAGCGGGCAATGGGGTCCTTCAACATGCTGACAGAATACATCCGCACGATGAAAATTTTCCAGGCCATCAATCTTTTTGTCTGGATCATAGGCATCGGAACACTGATCGCCGGCATCGTTGGTGTGAGCAACATCATGCTCATTCTGGTCAAAGAGCGTACCAAGGAGATTGGGATCCGGAAGGCATTGGGAGCAACACCTTTCTCCGTTGTCAGTCTGGTTTTGCTCGAATCGGTTTTGATCACCACAGTGGCTGGATACATTGGTTTGGTCTTGGGGGTAGGGTTGATGGAACTTGTCAACTTCGGGCTGGAGCAGGCAGCTGCGTCAGGAGGAGCAGACAATGTCTTCTTCAAGAATCCGACAGTAGATTTTAGTACGGCCGTTTCGGCCACCCTAATTCTCATCTTATCAGGTGCCCTGGCAGGATATTTGCCTTCCAGAAAAGCCGCCAACGTAACTCCCATAGAGGCCTTGCGGGATGAGTAAATATGCAATGGCCGTAGCATTGGCTAAAATCAATTAGCCAGCAGCAATTGGCCTTTCAAAAGAATAGTCGATAGTTATAAAATATAACACATCAGGATAAATGTTTGATCTCGACAGATGGAATGAAATTTGGCATGCATTGGCCAAGAACAAAGTCAGGAGTCTTCTGACGGCTTTCGGGGTGTTCTGGGGCATCTTCATGCTGATCGTCATGGCCGGAGCCAGCAATGGACTGAAAAACGGAATCGTGGAAGGGGTCGCGAAATTTGCCACCAACTCCTGTTTCATGTGGTCCCAGCAAACCAGCGAGCCGTACAAGGGTTTTAAACGCGGAAGGCAGTGGAACATGGATTCTGACGACCTGGCCTATGTGCTGGCAAACGTGCCGGAGGTAGAATACATCTCCCCCAAAAATTTTGGATCCCGCATGTCGGGTGGACCAAATACCATCTACGGGTTGAAAACAGGCTCCTACAATGTGAAGGGAGACTATCCCGAATATGTCAAGATCGATCCCTACACGGTACTGCAGGGGAGGTGGATCAACGAAATGGACATCCGCGACAAGCGCAAGGTATGTGTAATCGGAGAAAAGGTATACGAGCAGATGTTTGATTCCAAGGGAAATCCGTTGGGAGAGTACCTCAAGGTATCCGGCGTTTATTACCAGGTCATCGGGGTGATCAGGCCCGAGACCAGAATCAACATCAACGGCAGGGCAGAAGAGTCCATTTTCCTTCCTTTTACCACCATGCAGCAGACCTATAACATGGGCAACATCGTTCACTTTTTAGCCATTACCGCAAAAAAAGGTGTACCGGTTAGCGTAGTCGAGGAAAAGGTAAAAAATATCATCAAGATGCGCCATTCGATTGCTCCCGAGGATGTTCAGGCATTGGGCAGCGTGAACATAGAAGAGCAGTTCAAGCAGATGAGCGGATTGTTTCTTGCCATTGGAATGTTGACCTGGATTGTGGGCATCGGAACCCTGATGGCAGGTGTCATCGGAGTTAGCAACATTATGCTGGTCATCGTCAAGGAAAGGACCAAAGAGATCGGGGTTCAGCGGGCTTTGGGTGCTTCACCCAGAACAATCATCACCCAGATTATGATGGAAAGTATTGCCCTTACAACCGTTGCCGGGTATACCGGATTATCAATGGGGGTGGCACTGTTGGAGTTGGTGAACAGATTCATTGAAAATCAGCCAAAGACCGGGGATCAAGTATTTTTTCAACATCCCGAAGTGAGCATCACGGTAGCCGTTTCCGCACTGGTCATACTCATTCTGGCAGGACTTTTTGCCGGATCCATTCCGGCCAAGAGGGCCCTGATGATCAAACCGATTGAGGCGTTGCGGGAAGAATAGCGTTGAAATAACCAAATACAGAATAAATAGTAAACAGAAATAAAATAAAAATACAAATCAAAGGTTGCCATGAAAAAATTCTTTAAAATTTTAGGACTCGTTTTTATAGCCATTCTCTTCATCGGGACACTGGTGTTTTTATACAAGAAATCACAAAAGGTGCCTGACAAATTTGAGATCAAGAGCGGATCCATCAACAGCATCATCAAGAAAACTGTTGCAACAGGTACCGTTCAGCCGAGGCAGGAGATTGAGATCAAACCGCAGGTATCGGGTATCATTGAGAAAGTGTACCTTGAAGCAGGCCAGATGGTTCACAAGGATGACATCATGGCCCAGATCAATATTATTCCGGACATGGTCAACCTCAACAATGCCGAATCACGCGTGAAGCGGGCACAGTTGAATTACGAGGATGCCAAAATAGATTACGACCGCCAGTCAACCCTGTTTGAAAAGAAGGTCATCTCCAAAGAGGAGTATCAGAAGGCCAAACTTACCTACAATTCAGCCCGCGAAGAGGTGGAATCTGCAGACAACAACCTGGAGCTGATTCGCAAAGGGGTAACCAAGAGTTCGGCCAAGACAACCAATACACTGATTCGTTCAACCATTGACGGAATGGTGCTGGATGTTCCTGTAAAGGCGGGATTTTCCGTCATTCAGGCGAATACTTTCAATGCAGGGACTACCATTGCCATCGTGGCCGACATGAATGACATGATTTTCCTGGGGAAGGTCGACGAAACAGAAGTTGGCAAAATCAAGGAAGGGATGAACATTGAACTGACCATCGGTGCCATTGACAACCAAAAATTCAATGCCGTATTGAAATACATTGCGCCAAAGGGTAAAGTCGAAAATGGCGCCATTCAATTTGAGATCAAGGCAGATGTTTTGTTGAAAAAGGATCAGTTCATCCGTTCGGGATACAGTGCCAATGCCAACATCGTGCTTGACAGGCGCGACAGTGTCCTCACCATTCCGGAAGGCTTGCTGAAATTTGCACACGACTCGGCCTATGTCGAACTGGAAAAATCGCCTGATAACTACGAAAAGCGGTTTGTGAAGACGGGATTGTCGGATGGAATCAACATTGAAATCGTTTCCGGTCTCAAGAAGGAGGATAAGATCAAAGGCAACCAGATAGATCCTACCAAGAAACCGGAAGAAAAGAAATAGGCTTTCTTGTCGGGTACCCAAAGAAATATGGCAGCGTGCTGGCGACCGACTTCTGAATGTTCTGACAATTGAATCACCCTTTTTACCGGGAACAAAAAAAAAATATTTTTTCGAACGAAAAGCGGTAACTTAGTATAAAAATTTGACTACCATGATACGAACAATTTTCACCCTGGCTTACATGTTGCTGCTGGCACTCTTTGCTACGCTTCACGCACAGGAGCTGTGGACGCTTGACAAGTGTATCACCTACGCACACGACAACAACATCCAGATCAAGCAGAGCCAGTTGAATACCCAATACCAGCAGAATAACCTGAAGGAAAAGAAGGGTTCCAGGCTACCGAACCTGAGTGGCCAGATTTCTCAGAATCTGAACTACGGAAGGTCCCTCACCTACCTGAATACTTATGAAAATGTCAATTCCGCACAGACGGATTTTGGATTGGGTACCCAGGTAAGTATTTATCAGGGCAATCAGGTCAACAATTCGATCAAGAAGGGCGAACTGGATCTGAAAGCAAGTCTGGAAGACCTTGCCAAGGCAAAGGATGATCTTTCCCTCAACATTGCCTCCACTTTCCTCGAGATACTATTTGCCAAGGAGTTGGTAAAAGTTTCGGAAGACCAGTTGGATATCACCCGTCAGCAGTTGAAACAATCTCAGGAGAAGGTAGATGCCGGGAGTCTGGCCAGTGGTGCCTTGCTGGACATTGAAGCCCAGGCAGCCAGGGAAGAGCTGAGTCTGGTGGATGCAAGGAACCAACTGCAATTGGCCAAGTTGAAGCTGGCTCAGATGCTGGAGTTGGTATATACTGACAAGTTTGATGTGGAAATACCAGCCCTTCCAGAGGTGAATGCGCAGGCCTCCGTCATTTCTGCCCAGGATGTTTACCTCACAGCCCTCAAGCAACGTCCCGAGATCAGGGGTGCTGAATACCGCTTCCAAAGTACGCAGTATCAGTTGAAGATGGCTCAGGGAGCCTATTTCCCGACCCTCTCCTTCTTTGCCAACTATTACAATCTTTACAACAATAAATATACCGACCTGAAGGGGGCCAACATCAGTTTCAGTGATCAGCTCAGCAACAACCAGCGTAAAGGGTTGGGTTTTCAGATGAACATCCCCATCTTTAACCGCTTTATGAGCAAACTACAGGTGGACAACGCCAAAATTCAAATGCTAAACACCCAACTCGATTTGGAAGGGGCCAAGAAGGTGTTGAGGCAGGAGATTGAAACGGCACAGACTACGGCCATTGCCTCTTTCAACAAGTTCAAATCTACCGAGAAGGCTGTTACGTCGATGCGGGAAGCCTTCCGCTATTCAGAGGAAAAATTCAACGTCGGGATGGTGAATGCGGTGGATTACAACACGGCCAAGACCAATCTGGTAAAGGCCTCTTCGGATTTGCTCAGCGCCAAATACGAGTTTATCTTCAGATCCAAGATCCTCGATTTTTATCGCGGAATTCCGATCACACTCTAGACAAACGACAACAATCACAGGGAAAGTTTCAGCTGGGCATCCGTCAGTCTGAAACTTTTTCTGTGATGTTGCGTGATCCCCAGCAGTTCAATTGCCTGCCTGTGTCTCTCCGTGGGATATCCCTTGTTGGTGTCCCAGCCATATGCGGGAAAATCGGCATGAATTTTCAACATGTAATCATCCCGGTAGGTTTTTGCCAGAATAGAAGCTGCCGCGATGGACATAAAGCGGCCATCACCCTTTACAAAACAGGTGTGGGGAATCTGTTGGTAGGTTTTGAATCTGTTTCCATCCACCAGAATGTGCCGGGGCCTTGGGCTCAGTTGATCCAAAGCCCTGTGCATCGCCAGGATGGAGGCATTCAGTATGTTGATCTGATCGATCTCGGTTTGGTCACAAATGCCTACGGCCCAGGAGAGGGCCTCCGCCAGAATCACCTTCCTCAAGGCATAGCGCTGTTTCACTGTAAGCTGTTTGGAGTCATTCAGTGTTTCGGAGGTGAAGTTTTCCGGCAGAATTACTGCAGCTGCGAATACGGGACCGGCCAGACATCCCCTCCCGGCTTCATCGCAGCCGGCTTCGATCCATCCGGGTTTGTCACAACTCAATAACATAAAATTGGATTTTCGAATTGCGTCTTGTCCAGTTGCCACTCCCTCTGACCTTATTGTATCAACGTAAACCTGAAGCTTACGCCAATGTTTGAATTGGTAGTTCGGTAGGCATTGGAGATATATGGGTTGTTCACGATTCTGTCGTAGAAGAAGCGGACGATGAATATTTCACTCAGGTTATAGTCGGCCGAAAATTTGATGGAGAGGGCATCCTGTCCTGCTGTCAGCTGATCGTTGGCCTCCACCAGTTTGCGCAGCACCGTTTTGTTCTTTCCATAGGTGACATCGGCCCTGATGTTGAGG
>Ga0214216_1000419_pt1 | contig 15327 bp, 10 predicted proteins | sample TroBogypolimnion_12_FD_153054 | JGI IMG/M metagenome (GOLD analysis project Ga0214216, IMG submission 153054) | Freshwater microbial communities from Trout Bog Lake, WI - 27JUN2007 hypolimnion | ecosystem: Environmental > Aquatic > Freshwater > Lake > Hypolimnion/Profundal zone | place: Trout... | reverse complement strand
GGTTACATGGGTATTGTCTTGCGAAGCCACAATGACAAATTCACTGTTCTTTCCATTTCCGGGTGTTCCACCTGGACCTTCATTGAGATGAGGATCGTAGCACATCGCATAATATTCATTGCCGATGGCATCAATGGGGAAGATGACGGCAGCATCGGCCGAGTTCGGGCTCCAGTTCATGGCAAAAATATTCATCGGCTTGTCCGAAACGACATGAATACCTTTCTGTTCGATATTTTCTGAACCAATTGGCTCAATCAGGCTCCACGGAGGCTGCCACCGGAAGGGGACATTGGGTTGCAAAGTACCGCTCATGTATGGGGTAGCGGAATTGCCAAAGTAGATTTTGAAACTGCAGGCATAGGTCGATGTCAGGGTGACCTCCAGGTAATGGCCGGCTTGCTGGTGGCGACTTTCCATGTAGCCGTACCAGAATTCTGTTCCTTCCGTCGATTTGATGCAGGCAGACGAATTTACTTGTCCAACCAGTAACGGGTGAAGGAACAGCAGAAACAGTATGGGCAGACAGAATTTGATCATAACGATTTGGGCCAACAATCAAAGCCAAAAGATAGAAAAAAAACAGCTCAAAACAGCAAGGTCAGCGATCCGCTCTGGCGGTGAGGACGTCCCAGAAAATCAAAACACTCTAAAATCCAGATATAGTTTCCGGCGGGGGCATAATCACCATTGGTCATTTTGCCGTCCCACGCCTTCACAACATTTCTGCATTCGAAAACGATGTCGCTCCATCTGCTCAGAATCGTCAAATGATATCCCTCCTGCCTGATACCATCGGAGGCAAGCAAGAATACCCTGTCAATGGCATTGGAAGCATTTGGGGAGAATGCGTTTGGTGCAAAAATTCTGTTAAACGCTACCAGAACAGTTCCGGAAATGGTATCCTGACAGTCAAACTGATTGTAAACTGTTTGCAGCACTTTCCGTTTTCCTACGACGGCGTAATTGTGGGTTGGATTTTGCTCCCGGGAGTGTGTTCCATCCCCAAAATCCCAGAGAAAATTGACAGCATTTGAACTTTGGTCTGAAAATATAACCTGCGGCATATCGTTGTATACTATGTCGTGATCCATCGTAAATCCAGCTTTTGGGACTGGGTGAACGGTGATGTATCCATCTTTCCTGATGCTGTCGCTGCAACCAGTAACGGAAGATATGGCCTTTAATCCGACCGAATAGATGTTATTCGGTATGTCATAGGTGTGACTCACTTGGGCACCCGAATCAGAGGCGCCATCGCCAAAGCTCCAGTTGAAATCGAGTTGATCGACAGGGTCGTCCACCTTGCCGGTGAAATCCACATTAACAGGTGCGCAACCATCCTGAATCTGCGAATTAAACGAAAACACAGGTTTACGTTTGACCCTGAGGGCAGCTGTTGTACTCCGGCAGCCAAATTGAGAAATTACATAAAGAGACAAATCAGTCTTTGGTTTGTTAATCAGGTTAAAAACAAAGGGGCCGGAGGTTGCTCCGGGTGATTGAACAACTTCGGCGGGATCAAAACCGGTCAGGTCCCAGTAAAAGGTATCCATGGCATTGGCTGATCCGACGTAATTCAACGTATCATTCCCCTGATTCAGACAGTTGCCCTGAACAATCGAAAATCCAACCGTCGGAATAGGTGCCACATACACCATTTTTTTAACCGTGGCAGAATTCGTACAACCCTTGTCTGTGGTAACAACTACGTTCACATCATAAAATCCATAAGTGGCATAAAGGTGCGAAGCCAGTTTTCCACTGCCTTTGGTTCCATCCCCCCAGTCCCAATCGTACCTGACCACATTTTCGGTGTTGGTGGCGGTGAAGAAAAACGTCTTAGGCTGGCATTGTAAGGAATCCCTTACGGAGATACTAAGGTCGGGAATGACCAGGATATCTTTCCGTGTTCCGGTTCCTGTGCACCCGTCCTGCGTCACTTTGAGCACCAGATCCCGCTTCGACTGGTTCACACCAAGCGGAATCTGCTCTATGTTCTGCCCCAGTTTGTTGCTGATGGTATCGCCACCAAAGATCCAGGTGAAGCGTGAAACAGGCAGATCAGCGTCGCCTATATAGCTTGCCTGCAAGTTGTATCCGTAACAAACTGTTTCATCGATGGTTAGTCCGACATTTGGAATTTTGTGAAACTGCAGGTTCATAGAGGTGTCCGAATTACACCCAAAGGGATCCTTCACCTGGGCTGAAAACGGATAATACCCGTAAGCAGGCACGGTGACAGAGGTTCCCGAAAATTGCTCGCCGGTGATCAGGTTCTTCAGCAAATAGGTGCCATTGTCGCTGGATATCTTCAGGTTGGCAGAGCGTGTACCACAAAAGAGGGTATCCAGTTGGGAAAGGTCCATTCTGGGAAACTGATGTACGACCACCTGCACGGTGTCTTTCGATTTGCATCCATTGCTGCCTGTCAGTCCTACGGAATAAACTCCGCCTGAAGTGGTGGTGATTGTTTGGGTCTGCACTCCCGTTGACCAGGTGTAGGCGGCGTGAATGCCGGGATCGAGCGTGATCCTGTCGCCCGCACAAATATCGTTCACCTTCTTCAGCAAGGAGACCGGAGCCGGATTGATGTTTACGGTAAATTTAACTGAATCCCGGCACAAGCCATGAGTGGCAATCACCGTGTATTCGGTGGAAACATTGGGTTTTGCCAGCGGATTCGACACGATAGAAGATGAAAGTCCTGCCGCGGGCCGCCAAAGATAGCTGGATTGGGTCTCCTGCTGATTCAGTCTGACCGTGTCACCCTGACATCTGGTAAAAAATCGGTCGGAACCAAAACTAACTGAATTGACCATTAACCCAATACTAGCCGTTAAGTTGATTGATGGATCACCATCCATCCCCCCCCACTCGATCAGGTAGCCAGCCGGAAGGTAGTCCCCGCTGCTTCCACTGTTCGGCAAATCGTTCCATTTGAGTGATTCGGAAGGATTGTTAGGGAAATAGGTAATGTGCGCATAATTTTCGGTACCACCCGAATTGTTGGGTTCCCAGTTGGTGCTGGGTAGCGAGGAGGAATAGGGTACATCCCACCTGTTCCAGTTTTGATACGCCCCATTTACAGGGCCATAGGTACCAGGATTTATCTTTGCCTGGTAACCCGAACCCAACCAGAAAAGCAGACCACTTCCATTGCCTGCCAACCCTTCCGGACCAGTGACCCATCTCCATTCTCCTTCCAACGCGGCATCGGAGGCTCCAATCCACCCTACTCCCTGCGTTTTCTGCTGGATGAAGGCATTTTCTCCGGCAGAAGTAATGGTCGCCAGGTAACCTTGAAGTCCGTGGTACTTCTTGGCTGCTGATGCCGCTTCATCCCTTGCAGCGGTCCAGGAGATTCCCGGATGCGGGACAAATTTGTAAAAATGACCCGTTTCGGGCAGATAATCCGCGTCATTCAGGGAAAAGGTCAGAAAACGCACTGCGTTCGTAGGGTGTGTAGCTTTGTTGTTGTAGTAAACCTGTCGAATGGCCTGAATGTAGTCGTTTACATTATTACCTCCGGATAGAACCAAATAGCCCTGTGAAGCGGACCATATCCCTGAGACGGGACCGCTGCTACCCTGCAAACTAAGTTCATCTTCGCCATAAATGTATCCCTGACTGAAAGAGACCTTCATCCCATCAATGGTGGAGTTGGCAACCATGGTAAAATTCGGTGCCACTGGTACCATTTGGTTGCAATAGGTTGTCCCCTGTGGCTGATTAGGCATAATATTGATGTCCTGCGACCAGGCCATTCCGTGAAATACGAAAATCAAGAGAACAAGCAGACTGGAAAATTTCAATTTGACGGTTTTACTTTCATGATGGGCTTTCACCTGGTTCCAAAAATTTTGCTGCCTATACGTACCAGCGTACTGCCCGCTGAAATGGCAATCTTGTAATCATCCGACATTCCCATCGATAATTCGCAAAAACGATCGGAATCCCGGAAATATTTCTCCTTCAACTGCCTGAAAATATCGGAAAGCAATTCAAACTCAGACTTTATCACAGATTCATCTTCGGTGAAGGTAGCCATCCCCATCACTCCATTCACAGAAATATTTTTGAGGTTATCCCATTCAGGGGAAGAGAGCATTTCTTCTGCTTCACTGAGAGAAAGGCCAAATTTACTCTCCTCTGCCGCGATGTGAAACTCGAGTAAAACGGAGACGATCCTTCCATATTTTTCTGCCTCCTTGTTGATCGTCTCCAACAGCCTGAAACTATCGACTCCGTGGATCAAGGCCACAAAGGGTATGATTGGCCTGACCTTGTTGCTCTGCAAATGTCCTATGAAATGCCATTCGATCTCCTTCGGCAGCAACTGCCATTTCGTGATCAACTCCTGAACTTTGTTTTCTCCAAACAACCGTTGTCCGGATTGGTATGCCTCTAAAATCTGGTCTGTAGTTTTAGTCTTTGAAACAGCAACCAATTTGACAGATTTGGGAAGTTGCTGTTGTATGAACTGAAGATTGTCTGTGATCGTCATTGAAAATAAATTGCTCCCAAATTTAAGAAAAGAGATTCATTTTTCTACTTTTACAGCGGCAAAGATTAGGGTATTCACGGGCTGAAGCCATATTTTTAACGGACAAAGTATTTAAATCCCCTAAACTTGAATTTTTGATTTTTGATTTTGCATCAGAAGAATGAAATGGTGGCCACCAACGAAAAATAGGTTTTTGGCAAAATAAACTTTACCGACTGCATTAGTTGAAGCATTCATAGACAAAATATTTAAGATGAAGCGATTCGCAATAAGAACAACCCTCGGGCTTTTCTTGCTCTTGTATTTCCAAATGCTGACGCTTGCGCAGGATCAGCCTTTTACAAAGGAATTTTATTTTGGGGTAAAAGATGGTCTGGTATTCAGCAGGGTGAAATTCAAACCAAACGTGGAGCAGAATCTCTTTACAGGCAATACCGCAGGATTCCTTTTCCGAATGATCTCGGAACCGCATGTTGGCATCCAGATGGAATTCAACTACCTGCAAAAGGGTTGGGAAGAGAAGCCGTTGTCAGGGTCCACCCAAAGCTACTTTCACAAAATCAATTATTTTGAAATACCGGTCATGACCCACGCCAACCTGGGCAGCAAGGCTTTCAGGGTGACCCTGAACCTTGGACCATCCATCGCTTTCCTGCTCTCAGACAGTCAGGGAATGAACCCTGCATCCCCCGGTATCCCGGCTTCGCCGGATATCCCCTACTGGGGAAAGCCGATTGACTCTACCGTGGATTTTCTCTTCACGGGAGGATTGGGTGCGGAATACAAATTCAAGCACCTGGGCATCATTTCTGTGGATGCAAGAGTGTTCTATTCGCTCACGAACCTCTACGATTCAAAAAAATATGGGTATGATCCTTCTCAAACCAATGGTGTACAGGTGACGCTGGCCTACATCTGCAGAATCAATCCACCGAAAAAAATTAGGGTAAGGCATTAATGTAATATATAGTTCCAAGCGAGACTGCATATCGATGAAGCATACCAATGCATTGCAGATTTGATCTCAATTCAAGTAAATTACAGCTGCAGCGGATTCCGTCTCTTCAAGCGTTCTGTGCATCCACCGGACCAAACCATTTTTCTTCATCAGCGCAATCCGGTCCTCTATTTGCAACTGCAGTTTAGCAAAACCATCTTTGCTGGTCGCTAGTCCGCTGCGCTTGTTTCGTTTCATCCACAACTGCTCGTGTCTTTCCAGAATGGTTGCATTCAGCATTTTCATCTCTGTCAAAAGCCGAAAATTTTCCTCATCGGTTTGTTGCAGGTGATAGCCGTTGTATTGCTTCAGGCAGGCCCCCAACCGGATCATACGGATGGCATTCAAATATTCCTCTTTTACCTGTGAACTGTCGGTCAATTCCAACCTTGTCTGGAGTAAAACCTTCTCCAGACTATCTACGTAACTTACCATTGCCTCCGCTTGATACACCCTGGCATGAGAAAATCTGTCAGTTAGCTGCTGTTTCACCTCTTTTTCAGAAGATAAAAGTTCAAGTAGTCCGCCGTGCAGCTTTTGGTCAATGGCCATCAGCACCAGTTTATCCATTAAACCAAACCTGTACGCCATGCAGGTAGTGGTCATGGCAACCATCGGAAACTCTTCAAACTGATTGTATCTGCCGAGCTCCAAAACCAGGCTGCCCATTCTGTGATTCTTATCCCTGAAAATTGTCTGATCCAAATAACCTGTGAGCGGCACCTGATTCCGTGGCAAATTATTCCAGCTCAAAGCCCCTGCATAAGCCAATCCCGGATAACTCACCGTCAGGTACTGAAGATGGGGCGTATCTCCCCAGTCTGTGATCAGCATCCCTTCTGCCCCATATTGGATGGCACCTGAAACTGCATTTTCGACATTCCCAAGCATGTTGTCTGTTCTGCCGGTGAAAGAGGACCAGGAACTGGTACCCGGACAAACCAGGTACCTCAATCCCGCCTGCCGGTATTTGGAACAGATTTCGGCAAATGGCTGAATGGATTCATACCGCCACTCCAACAGGGTGATGTTTTTTGGAATTTCCGAAATGATTTCAGGATTTCTGGAGATTACATCCCCCCACATCATCATCTTCTTCCCCTTGCTGTTCAGGTAATCGTTCAGCTTTTTTGCATAACTCAGGTAAATTTTGGCAATCTCCCTGGTATCAGAAACCGGATGATCCTTGCTTTTCCCTAATTCAAAAGGTTCGTCGAGGTTGGCATTGAATTGTCCGGATTGAAAGTTGGGCATCAGGTCATCGCACATTTTTGTCACCAGCTTCAGTGAAGCAGGATTGGAGGGATCGATCGTTGATTTCATCTCAATCAATCCCAGCATTTTAAATCCTTCCGGGCACTCGGCCAGATTTTTAAATTCATCCCTCTTCAGCCAGGCGTCCATGTGTCCAAGAGAATTTTGATTGGGGACCAATTCGATGAATCGATCCCGGCAGTAGGCATCCAGTTGCCTGATCTCATCCGGCATCAGGGGCGTCTCCGTTTTTTCCCACAAGTTCTTGAAGGAAGGATAGCCGAAGGAGAATCCCTCCACATACAACTGTAGCTGGTTGTATTTCAAATCTGCCAGGAAATCCACCATTCCGAAAAGTGTTTGGAGCGTGGGAATTTTTCCGCGACTGATGTCCAGCATGGCTCCCCGCACCTTCAGGTCAGGATGGTCTGCGATCTGTACACAGGGAATCAGACGATTGGATTGTACTGCCAGTTGTTTCAGTGTGGAAATTGCGTTGTTCATTCCCTCCCGAGTGCCATATTCCACCTTTATTTCATGTGGCAGGACGGTCAGGTTGTAAGCTTGTTCTGCCAAAGAACTGTTTCGCAAAAATTTAATTTGAGCAGATTTTTTCGCCAGCCATTTCGAAGCCATTCTGATCTCACCAGTTTTGCGGATGATCGCCTCATCGTCAGGTGGGGAAACAAATTCGACCGTTTGTTGCAAGGGGAAACAGCCATTCTCCCATGTTATTTGCTTCGGGACAGGAAGCAATACAGGCTTTCCTGCAACCGATGCGGCCATCCGGATGGGAGGTGCAGCCGAAATAGGTGATGGCAATGGTGTGGGTTGGTAGTTGATTTGATAGTAGATCAACAATCCTGCAACCACTAAAACCAATAAACTGATGAGGAGTGAAAACAGGTATCCCAAGATCTTCAAAAATTTTTTCATGCCGGATGGTATCGCTGGTTTGGTGGATCAACGGTGAACGCAAATTAAAAAATAATATGCAGTTCCCCAAACCAACTGAAAGTCTCCTGTTTCAGTTTTCGAAAGTTGAACTGATAATTCATCCCTAACTTTCAAAAAAAAAGTTTGAAATGTGCCCCATAAAGGACATTTCAAACTTTTCTGACATCAGGTCGCTACGAACTTACTTTCAGTGGAGCTCGTGCACTACCAGACCCGAGCGAAGCTTGGGTTCAAACCAGGTAGTCTTGGGGGGCATGATGTTGCCGGAATCGGCAATGTTGATCAGTTGTTGCATCGAAACGGCAAAAAGGGCAAAGGCCACCTTCATCTCGCCGGAGTCGACCCTTCGTTTCAGTTCACCCAGTCCGCGGATTCCTCCCACGAAATCAATTCGTTTATCGGTCCTGAGATCCTTGATGTCCAAAATCTTGTCCAGCACCAGCGCCGAAAGGATGGTTACATCCAGCACCCCTATGGGATCGTTGTCGTTGTATCTGCCCTGTTTGGCAGTCAACTTGTACCAGGATCCTTCGAGATACATCGAAAAGATGTGCAGCGACTCGGGTTTGTAGATCTCCTCACCTGTCCTTTCCACCACAAAATCCTCCGAGAGCTTCTGAAGCAGCTGATGGGATGAAAGTCCGTTCAGATCCTTGACCACGCGATTGTAATCGATGATGCGCAACTGGTTGTCGGGGAAATGTACGGCCAAGAAGTAGTTGTACTCCTCTGTCCCATTGTGTTTCGGATTGGCAGCTCTCATTTCCTTCCCGACCAGTGCAGCCGCAGCGGTTCTGTGGTGACCGTCGGCAACGTAGGTGGCAGGGATGGAGGCAAAGAGTTCAACAAGCTTATCGATGGTCTTGCAGTCATCAATCAACCAAAACTGATGACCAAAGCCATCACTGGCGATGAAGTCGTATTCAGGTGCACGGGAGGCAACGATGGAAGCTACAATCCGGTCGATCTCCGCGACAGCGGGATAGGCAAAGAAGACGGGTTCCATGTTGGCAGCCGTGGTACGGACGTGCTTCATTCTGTCCTCTTCCTTGTCACTTCTTGTGAGCTCGTGCTTTTTAATCACCCCGTTCAGATAATCGTCGACAGAGGCACAACCAACCAGTCCAAACTGGGTACGGCCTTCCATCGTTTGGGCGTAGATGTAGAGAAATTCGGAATCTTCTTTCCTGAGCCAGCCCTTTGATTTGAACAGATTCAGATTGTCGGCAGCTTTTTGGTACACTTCCGGACTGTGTTCGTCCATGCCAGCTGGAAGATCTATCTCTGGTTTGATGATGTGCAGGAGCGTGTAAGGATTCCCCTCGGCCTCCAGGCGCGCTTCATCCGAGTTGAGTACATCATAGGGACGGGAGGCAACCTGGGCTGCCAGTTCCACGGGAGGACGCAGCCCCCTGAATGGTTTTAGGATGGCCATACTATTGCTGTGCTTCGAAATCTTTCATGGTTTGAACCAATGCGGCCACACTTTCTATTGGCATGGCATTGTAGATCGATGCCCTGAAACCACCCACACTGCGGTGCCCTTCGATACCAACCAGGTTGTTGGCCTTGGCCAGTGCCTGGAAATCTTTTTCAAGGTGCTCGTTTCCGGGAGTCATCACGAAGGTGACATTCATGCGGGAACGGTCGGCCGGATCGGGTACCGTACACTGAAACAGTTTGTTGCGGTCAATTTCGTCGTACAACAGTTTGGCCTTGGCAATATTTTTGGTCTCCATGGCTGCAATGCCGCCATTTTCCTTCAGCCAGATCAAGGTCTGGAGTGCTGCAAAAACAGGCAAGCAAGGAGGTGTATTGAACATGGATTCCTTCTCGATGTGTGTCTGGTAGTTGATCATCGTCGGAATGGGACGGCCGGTTTTGCCCAGTACATCCTTACGGACGATCACCAGGGTAACTCCGGCAGGTGCCAGATTCTTCTGTGCACCGGCATAGATGACGGCATATTTCGAGATGTCGAGTGGGCGGCTGAAGATGTCTGACGACATATCGGCAACCAATGGAACCGGTGAATCAAGATCATAGAGCATCTCGGTTCCAAAAATGGTGTTGTTTGTGGTGATATGCAGGTAGTCCAGATCGGCAGGAATGTCAAAATTTTTCGGAATGTAGTTGTAGTTTTTGTCTTTTGAAGAGGCAACCTCCACCACTTCCCCAAAAAACTTACCCTCCTTGATGGCTGCTGTTGCCCATACTCCAGTGTTCATGTAACCTGCCTTGCTTTTCATCAGGTTGTAGGGAGCCATGTAAAATTGCGTACTGGCACCTCCTTGAAGAAAGAGTACTTCATATCCTTCCGGAACCGCGAGCAACTCTTTCACGAGTGCGATAGCCTGATCCATTACAGCAACAAACTCTTTGCTCCTGTGTGAGACCTCCATCACCGACAGGGTGGTTCCCGCAAAATTGGTGACAGCTTCAGCTGTTCTCTGGATGGTGAATTCGGGAAGGATGGATGGTCCTGCGTAAAAATTGTGCTTCTTCATTCGTATCAGTTTTTGAGATTTGACAACGTAGCCCGACGCTGCCGAATCGGATTAAAATATTTATACTATCAGATATTTAACTACTTAAATTTAATGCACTTACATTTTCTTTCAGCGCTAAAATTAACACTTATATTCACCAAACATGACAAAAATCAGTTAATTTTAGGTTAAGCCTCTCCAAAAGCCGGGATATGGAAACAATCTAAATAAATGGCATTTTGACTACTTTGGCCCTGAGCAGTTTGCCCCTGACTTCCAGGTAGATTTCACAGCCCGGCTTTGCCAGTTCTGCCGGCACATAACCCATGCCAATTCCCTTTTCCAGCATGGGTGACTGTGTCCCCGAGGTAACATGTCCGATCACTGCTCCTTGTGCATCAGTGATGGAATAATGGTGGCGCGGAATTCCGCGGTCAATCATCTCAAAACCACACAAGCGGTTCGCGGTGCCCTCCTTTTTTTGTTTCAAAAGCAGCTCCTTGTCAATGAACTGCTTGTTGTCATTGAATTTGGTAATCCAACCCAATCCGGCTTCAATGGGTGAAGTTGTATCATCGATGTCGTTTCCGTATAGGCAGAATCCCATTTCCAAACGAAGGGTATCCCTTGCTGCAAGACCAATTGGCTTTATGCCCAACTCCTTGCCTGCTTCAAAAATGGCTTTCCACATCGTTTGTGCGAACTCGTTGTAAAAATAGAGTTCAAAACCACCGGCACCCGTATATCCCGTTGCAGAAATTATGACATCTTTCACACCGGCCATTTCACCTACTTCGAAGGTGTAGTATTTTATGTCTGCTAAATTTAAACTGGTCAGTTTCTGCAACACCTCAATCGCTTTTGGGCCCTGCACAGCCAATTGGGAGATCCGGTCTGAAGCATTCTCAAGGACGGCCCCGTTGTCGTTACAGGCAACCAGCCAGTTCCAGTCCTTTTCAACATTTGCGGCATTGACGACCAGCAAGTATTTTTCAGGGGAAAAATAATAGACCAACAGGTCGTCCACGATTCCACCTTTTCCATTGGGGAAGCAGGAGTATTGTGCCTGACCTGGTTGAAGAACCGCCACATCGTTTGAAGTAACTTTTTGCAAAAATGCCAGAGAGGCAGGACCCTTCACCCAAATTTCACCCATGTGTGACACATCGAAAACTCCTACACCGTGACGAACTGTCAGGTGTTCATCCTTGATTCCGCTGTATTCGATCGGCATATCAAAGCCTGCAAATTCGGCCATCTTCGCCTTGTAGCCAAGATGGATTTCGTGAAAATAGGTCTTAAGCATTTATTGAAAATTTGAGTTTTGACTTAGTTAAAATGATCCTCAAACGTAAATCGGAAGATCAGTCAGAAAATAAAAACATAAATATATATTATTGTTTTTCAGATAATTAAAAAATATCACCTAAAAAACAGTTTAAAAATAGGCCGGAGATTCCAGTCATTTTACAAACACCAAAATTACGAAAAATATAGCGAGGCGCACCTAACAAAACTCATGTGAAAAAGAATAATTATTCCTATTTTTACAAAAGAAACCAAACTAAACACCATTAATCCCTTAAAAAAATGGCAGTTACAAATTTAACCTATCTTAGGACGATTACCGATGGGAACAAGGCAATCATTCGTGAAATGATTGAAATGTTCCTGGTACAGGTTCCTGTTTTCATTCAGAACATGCACAAGTACTATCAGGATGGAAATTATCTTGCACTTGGCAAAGAGGCACACAAGGCCAAATCTTCCCTGCAAATAATGGGAATGACTGATTTGGAAGCAGAGATGAAAACCTTGTTGCTAAAAACTATTGCCGGCACGGATGTGGAGAGTTATCCCACCTGCATTAAAAATTTCGTGAGCCAGTGCGATATTGCCGTTGCAGAACTCAAAACCGTGATGGAAACTTTGTAATCAAGGTTTTTTCAGGCCAAGAACCTCCTCTGCAAAGGAAAATGTAGCCTTTCTGACCTCCGCGACGGCACCTGAAGTCAGGTCGCAGGCCATCACGTGTGCACCAGCATCCGGGAAAGCCATGGACCGCTTTTGGGTTGAAGGAGTTCCCAGATCGTCGAACATTCGGAGGGACGCCTGAACCTCCACGGTCTGGTCCTGGTGTTGCTCATCCTTGTAATAATAGCCCATGAAGACAGGACATTTCACTCTGGCAAAAACCTCTTTTTTCATTGTGGCATCCAGCAACTGCTGGAGGTAAACAGTCGCCTCAGCGCGGTAGCTGCAATTCCAGTATTTACAAATCTCCCCTTTGGGGTCATCGTCTGTCACACGAAATTTGCTTCCATAGTTCAGTCTGGCAATCTGCAATCCCCAGGGGCCTGAGAGAAGCAGGGCAGCCTTTTGTTTGATCTGAATGTTGGGGGAGTACAGAATCATCGCATCCACCATCTCCGGAAAATCGGCCGCAAGTTTCAGTGCAAGGGTACAGCCTGTTGAGCAGCCCATAATGACCACTTTATTCCCAAGTTGTTTCGCTATTACCAGGGCTTCTTTCGCGGATTCGTAGAGGCGGTCCGGAGTCATGTTCAACAAGGGATTGTCAGACACCAGACCATGGGCTGCCAGTCTGGCAAAATAGGCATTGCAACCAAAACGCCTGACAAAATCCTCATTGACAGGGGATCCCTCCCTCCAGCTTGCCGAGAATCCGTGCAGGTAAAGAAGTGCATAGGGTGTCAGTTGCCGCAGGGAGTCGTTGGCCCAAATAATTTTTGCTTCACACCCTGGCCGAATGACCAATCCTGGTCTGTGCTCCATCTTTGCCACGTAATTGCTCACACTTCCCGCAATCACAGGAAGTTTGCCGTTCAGTACCGGTTTTGGCATTTCGGGACCGGCCAGATAAAGAAGCGCAACAGCGAGAAGAGAAACGAGCAGGTATTTGAGATATTTCATCATATTTTGGATTTTGGATTGAAGGAAAGTTGGGGGTGTTATGGTTCCATTGTTCGCATTCGTACCACGGCCGTTCGTTTTCTGCCATCCATCAGGACTTCCAGGGGATGTTCGAATCGGACCCAATTGACAAATTTTCCTTTCTTAACCAGTTGCTGGGAAGCGAGCAGAGGCATGTTCACGAATTCATGTCCATCCACCAGGGGAACGGAGAAATAGCCAACATTCATTGAAGTCACATTGTGAAAGAAATGAGAGCCGAGGGAGGCATCAAGCGGGAAGTCGGGCAACCCGATTTCAACAATGACCTTGGCGTTGTTGATGTTTGCCCACCTGACGGGGATGCCTGTAAACTCATCGCGTGTTCCCCATCTTCCTGGTCCTATCAAGACATATTTACGCTCTTCATTGGACAACAATTTGTTGAATTCCGTAATTTCGGCGGCAATCTCCTTTGTACGTGTTCTGTCAAAGCTACCGATGTCGACGTAGAGGAGATCGTGAATGCCATTGATTCTCCCGTTTCCCATACCCTTCTGCGAAAGCAGAACCAAGTTGTTCCGATCCAGTTCATCGAGATCGATCACGATGTCGTCTTCCCTGCGAATCAGCGGTTTCAGTTGAAGCAAATAAAAGGTTGGCCAACCATTGTCACCCCTGTTGAGATCGATGGCGAATTCCATCTCCACGGGGGATCCCATCGCCTGCTGAAACAATTTCATCAGTACCAAAAGAGCATCAGCCATCGGCACCTGATTGTATTTCAATATGTTGGCAAAATCAACTACCCTTGGACCACGCGTATTGGTACCCGGCAGGACCACCTCATTCTCCATGTCATAGGTAGAAACACACTGGTCAATGACCCCATCCTTTTCGGCCACAGTGACAGCATATTTCCGGATGGCTGCCAACTCGCCCTCGCCTGTCATATCAAATTCACTGTGTGTCAAATCGATGGCATAAAATTCACGCTGCGTATCCCTCACCTGGTCGGAAATGGCCCCAATGTTTAGCGCCGGATATTTGGGACAGAAACGATACGCTTTTTCACCACCCGAAACAGCCTGGCCCAGTCCCAGCGCGGCAACAGCAAATCCGTCTTCGGGTTGCATGTAGGAATAGGGATAGTAGTTGTAGGATTGTGCGATGCCGCTGATGTCGACATAAAATTTGCCACTGTGCTCTTTCCCAACCACCGGCTGAATGATGATTGCCATCTTCTCCTCTTCGATCTTGTAATTGATGGCCTGGAAATAGGAGCGCGCATCGTTGCTGAAGACGGAGGCATAGATCAGTTTGACTGCATTGACAAGCTGTTGGAACCTCACTTCCGCATCCGGATGGTTATTGGGGATGAGATAGGTATCGTAAACGCCAGAAAATGGCTGCAGCAGGGAATCTTCGAATAGCCCTGAAGACCGGATGGCAAGCGGCTGACCGATGTGCTCGATGTATTGCATCAGTTTTTCTTTCAGGGAAACACTCAGATCGCCGGCCAGGAAGGCACTCTTAATCTGTTCCTGATCGGTGGAGTGAAATGCCAGCTCAAAGAGGTCGTTCGATTCAAGAAACTTGTCAAACTCAATGGCACCGATGATGGAGGTAGCCGGCATCCGGATGTTGATTCCTTTCAGAATTGTCTTCATGTCGATGTTCTCCAGCAGATTGCTCATAAAGGCAAGTCCCCTTCCCTTGCCGCCGAGTGATCCCAATCCCATCCTGACAATGTACCTGTTACCCGAAATTAATGTTGAATCGAAATTGACTATCCTGCCCCTGTTCTTTTTCTCGCGGACATCCGCAAAGACATTGAGACAAAAATTTCGCAGCTTTTCCGTGTTTTCGAAATCTTCAACTTTGTAAGGAATGAGCCGCTCCGCCATGTTGATCTCGCCCCGTGCCATCAGCCAGGTAGAGAAACCATTTGCGCGGGCATGAAAGAGCAACGATTCCATCGGAACCTTTGCAACCAACTCCTCGAATTCGTGGAGGTTTCTGGCACAGGCAATCTTGTTCCCTTTCTTGTCCTTGAAGATGAAATCCCCAAAGCCCAGCTTCGTGTTGATGAATTCGTGTATGTCGTGAGCCAGGGTGTCTGAGTTTTTGGTGATGAATCCCGCACCAACAGATTCCGCCCTTTTTGCATTCTCAATGTCGTGCGATTGCAGAAGCAGCGGAATGGGGTA
>Ga0214216_1000414_pt1 | contig 15531 bp, 13 predicted proteins | sample TroBogypolimnion_12_FD_153054 | JGI IMG/M metagenome (GOLD analysis project Ga0214216, IMG submission 153054) | Freshwater microbial communities from Trout Bog Lake, WI - 27JUN2007 hypolimnion | ecosystem: Environmental > Aquatic > Freshwater > Lake > Hypolimnion/Profundal zone | place: Trout... | reverse complement strand
CTTTCCCAATAATGTAAATTCGTTTATTTTTGTTATCTTCAGTAGTCAACATGTAGATTACATTACCTTCGTTGTAATTCTTTCTTTGTTGTTTTTTGATGTATGCATCTTCCAATAATTTGATTTTTTTATCTTTGAGTGTTATTTCCTTTTGTTGCTCTTCCAATAAACCAAGATCAGGAGAACCAATGCTATTTGAAAACAACAATCGTATCCATTTATTCACTTGTAATGCAATAACAGGAGATATCCATTGTGTGAGTTGGACAGCCAAGTCTGGGTGAATAAAAATGTCCTTTTGTGTATCAATCAATGGTTGTGATACTTCCTTTTCTAAATAATCAATAAATTGTTTACTTGTTTCTAATGAGGTCCATTCTTCAAATGTTTTATTGCATGCTAAACATAATTGGGTTGCGTTTACGTAATTGTCTTCTATCCTTGAATCAATCACAACGTTGTTTATAGTTATCGAGGAGTTAACATGTTTGTATTCTGTTATCATGTTCGTGGTATTAAACTTATTGGTTAGTTCCTCAATTGTTTTTATCTTATCGACGATTATATTCACAAGTTGATTATTTACTGGGTAATCTGTAATTTGATTTGTATTGAACATTCCCTTAATGTCTTCAGTATGTTTTATTAATTGAATAACTAGGTTAGATTTTATTTCAGTAACTTCATGTACACCCTTACAAGTCTTTTTGTGTTTCCATATACCACTCGCAGATATGTATTTTTTATCACACTTATGACAAACATATTTTGAATTTTTAGCATTTCCATTAATTTCAATTTCTTTTCCATCATCGTGTTTTGCATGTTTAGATGTTAACAAATGTAAATTATAATTACTTAATTTGCTGCATTTGAAATCACATAAATCACAAATAAATATTTTAGGCATTTTCGGTATTTTCAACATTTTCAACATTTTCGGCATTTTTTCTATTTCCATTTATTTCCTTAATGTCTATAAATATTATAATTCTTAAAAAAATACGAAGTAACAAAATTATCATCACAAAATGAACTTTATTTTTTTGGTCGCCATACGCTAATTTTTCATTATGGTCACAAATGATCGTTTTTCAAACACTGATTGTCCTTTTCCCAAAAAAATCAGTGAACTGTATATAATAAATTCCCAAACCTACTTAAAGAATTTACGCAGGTACGTTTGATATGCGTGTGGCAAGTAATCATTGTCTTTTATAGAGACAAACAGCATTTGTTGGTTTCTACCATACAAGTCACTAGAATTCGCAATCCTCTGTTCTATTTTTTGAACATCTGTGAATTCATGATTGTTAAATTCTTGGTGTGCAAATTGCTGTATTTTATTTTGAATAAACAGACTATCGCCAAAATAGGATAAGTGCCAGCCACCAAGTTTAATAATTTGATTCCACGTGGACTTGCGAATATCGTTACACGAAATACCTAATTCTTTAAAAGATTTATAGCTTAACATTTTACAATAATACCATTTGTCGACTATTTTTGAATTTAGATTGTAATAGTAAAAATCCATTTCAAGGTCATTGATTCCAAATGGAAGTGAATTGTATTGAATCTTATACTTGTATAGAGTTGCTATGTCTGGAATTTCATCCAAATCCGCAATTATAATGAGATCTTCGTCGCTTAATTGAATTTTATCTAATCCGCGCGAAATGGCGTTTCTTTGAAAGTTTTCATTAACCCATTGTTCGCCTTTACTAACGTCGATGTTTGGAAATTTAAATGGGAAATCATTCACCACTACGTGTATGATTTTATCCTTAAATAGTTCAAACAGATGTTTGTTGTCATTGAACAACAATTCCTTTGGTTTGCCAGCATGTGTGTGTGTAGATTCTACAATTACAAAATAATCTACGACTCTATTCAATATGTTGAATCTGTAGTTCAGTAATTCCAACTCATTGTAGAAAATAAAACAATCTATTATTTTTATATTATTTTTGTCCATTGTTTACCTAAAACAGAGCCTTTATGTATTTCAATTCCCAAATGTTTTATCAATTGTGATTTCTCTTGCTATTTTTCGTATGTGCCAGAATACGTTGGTTGTTTCAAAATAGACCTGACTTTTTTCTTTGGAGATACCTGTATTTTCTTTTTGTAGCAGAGTAACCAGTCTAACATCAATGAAACAAACTTCATTATTTACTATTTCATTAGAAATATGTTTTTATGTTGAAATTGAAATATATTTTCGTTTCTCTTTGGTCGGTATAACAATCGAAAACTAATTTAGTAAAAAAATGAAATAAAACAGAACATATTTTACTATTCATAATTACAAATGAAACGCCGAATTGATACTTCTTATGAGGATGAGAGTTTTGCTGAGCCCCGTATAAAACCCGATTTCATTACAAGTGGTGACAAATCTGCTTTTGTTCCATTCAAAAAGAAAGTAAATGACGCGAATGTAAATCGATATGTGACTGAAAGTATTAGTCAAAGAAAGACCGCATTTCGTGTGATAAAAGATTTGTTCAATAAAAAAATTTGTCCATGTGCAAAATAGAATAATTTTACGAATATACGATCAAATAGAACACCAATATTTCAAATAAATATTACTACTTGTAGACAAAGTCATAATCGTCCGGGTGAAAGTAATACTCGTAAAATGTGATTACATGCGAGCAAGGATGGATATCGTAGTATTTTTTTACATATGGAACTCCAGTTATGCCGTGGTTCACTATTCTTGAACGAGAAACATATTCAATGAGTTCGGTGTTGTATCCCGAAATGATATCGGCGATTATTTGCGCTGTTGCTGAATGAGTCATTTTAATTTTGAGTATAGTATATGAGGTAGACCATTTCATTTTTTTTGTTTGGAAAAAAAATGAACAAATACAACAATAAATCAAAAAAACATAAAAACAAATTCAAATTTTATAGCTTGGGAATCGCAATAAAATACATTATTGCCAAATAACACAATATTCCTAAAACGATGGACAACAACCAAATCGGCAAAATCGTTTTGTTTTTGTAGCCGATCCCGAACTCTCGAATGCTTCCATCTCCATTGTAGAGAAATGCTGGTTTCAAGAACTGAATGCTGCCAAAGACAATTACAAATAAAATGATCGATGCGAGCGTCATGTTTTGTCTAACAATGTGTCGATACATCTTCTAAATTACAAGTATACAATTTTTTCGCAATCAATCGTAATCTCCGTAATTGTCGACTTCATCTCCTTCGAAATTTCCATCGTCGTAATCATCCGTCGATCCACGCATATCGTATGCGTCTCTCTCAATTTCGTCATCGACGTCTTGTTGTTCCATCAAATCCGCGATCAATAGGTCTCGATTGTTCGGGTCCGTGTTCCCCTTCATCAATTTATTTTCCAGTTTTTCAAAGTTTTCTCTCAGTTCGCGTTCGTCGTCGTATGTGTCGGCGACGTAGGACGTGAGGCCCTTCTGCAGGCCCTTGTTCCAAACCCCGAGTTTGTTGATCTTAAGTATCGTGTCGGCGTCGCGTTCCTCGGGAGTCAACGCCTTCAATCGATCCGTTATTAGGTTTTTCTCTCGTTCCTTCAATTTGAAGACCCTATCTTGAATGTCTTCGTAGGAGATGTCGATGGTCGACTTGTGGTTGTCCATCATGTTTAGAAAAACGACCAACAAATGCGAAACTTGTTGTTTCAATTGTTTTTTGTTTCCTGAAAAAATGCGGGCGTCGACGACGAGACGCGGATCGACGTTGATGTCGACGCGGGTAACGGTTTCTTCGACGGCCTCGACGGAAAACACATCATCTACGACGGACGGTTTAGGAATTTCGGTCACGATCATATCGTCTCGGTCCGTCAAGACGATGTAGTTTGCAATAATACAGTGGAAGTAATACTCGAATAAATTCGTGCTCGTTTGTTCGTCAAACACTGGGACAAATTCTTTGTCTTTGTATTTGATCGAAGTGAAGCAGGGCGTGGAGTTCGCCAAAGCGATGATGTCCTTGGAAACGTCGTTGATCTCGTTCAATACATTGTAGAGGGACTGAACGTCGTAGAATATTTTCAGTTTTTCGTAATAACCGCGTATCAAGTTCTTGATGTCGTTGTTGTGAAATTGCGAGAGCTTCCAATAGGAAGGGATTGCAACAGTGTTGTAGTTGATCTTGTTTAAAACGATGCTGGGGAAAACGTTTACAAAGTTATCGATAAACGTCTTGATGAAGTTGATTGCGTTGTAAGTCGAGTCACTCGATATTTTGTTATCGGTGTATTTGTCGGTAGACCACGAGAGAAGATTCTTGGAAAAGTTTGCTACTTTTTCGATTGATTTTCGATCCATGTCTCCCGTCTTGTTCTTCACTATGAAATCCGTCAGTTCCTTTTTCATTTCGTCGGTGCGCTTTATCAAAAAGTTGTTTAGTTTTTCTGTCTCGGGAGACATCTCGTCGGTCGCAATGCTGAACGTCTGTAGGGCATCGTATATTTTGTCTGTGAATTCGCGGTTTACGTGATTGTTCTTTTTGACGGAATCCAAAACTCCCAACAGTTTAGTGATCGATGATATGCACAGCGAGTTCGTTTTGACGTCGACGATGTTGTTGCGAGATACAATTTGCAAGAGACGCAAGAATGTCTCGTTGGAATATTCTCTCCCGTCGCTCTTCAATTTTTGTATCATTTCGCTCAAAGTTTCGCTTTTTTTGAAGATACCTTGGGTAGGTTTGTCCTTGCAAATCGGTAATAGGTCGCCCGGGACTGGGTTCAGCGATTGGAATTTACAGAATTGAATAAATGCCATGTAGATGGTTCTCTCGTCGAATGTTTGGCCGACCGCAGGATATGTATTTTTGGTGTTAATTTTGCTGTGGAGTAATCCAGACTTTGAGAGGTTCGTCACGTCCGCTAAAATAGCCGACAAATGACCGACAATGTCATTGTATTCTTTGATTTTGGCATTCTCCTTCTCGAAATATTGGATCGTCGTTTGTCCCGACTTACTGTCGCAACAGGCGTTTTCAAGATACGGTTCATTGTTCGCCTTGCTCAAGATGAAATCTTTGTTCTTGACAACATCCTGTATTTTCTCTTGAAGCGCGAGAGAAAAAAGAATAATTTTCGATTCGATGATCAGGAGTTTATCGAATTGGTCCGGCGACCCTTGTTGCATGTTTTTCATCAATTGTTTTTCAAAATCATCCGTGACATTTGCTGGATTTTTGATTTGGAATGGCGCGAGTGGCGGCAAGAAGTTTGTCCAATGAAGAATATTGTGCGTTTCCGGTATTTCGGGCTCCGCGTTGACCAACAAATATTCCACCTTCTCGTTGATTTTTCGTTTCACTTCGGGGTTCGACATCAAAACATCGTCGATGAACTTTTTGATTCTGTCGGCGATCACCTCCTTCTTGATCCTCGCCAAGACATTCCACGGCTCGGTCCGCCCTTTGCGCACTTGGTCGACGACGCAGGTCAAGTAGTTCACGCTGCTCATATCTCCACCGCCCTCGAATGGATATCCACCGAATGATTTCACGCAGCCGGGCAGTGTCCTCTTGGTCCTGACAGACGGTATGCTGGTTTGTATCGATATCAAGAAAAGCCCCAATGTGCAAAACAACAAATACGAATTGCGATAGTCCGCGTATGACGGGAGAATCCTGTTCTTGTTGGCGGCCTCTTTCACGCGCACACTGTAGTCGGCCGCATCTCCTACGTTGTTCAACGAAGTCATAACGGAGTTGATTATGAAATCCTTTTGAGATTCAATGTTAATTCCCATGTTGTGAGAGAGCGAATTCACCACGTTGGATATCATTCTCGATTCCGGATTATCATATTGAATTGCACCAGTTTTGACGAGGATTCGATCACCCGCGTCTTCTTCTAAAATTGCGCGCGATGTAATCTTAAATCCCTCGTCGTATCCTTCTTGCGTGTCAAAGTCGATGCGGGCGATGGGCCAGCCGCTGTATTTGTCGACCCAAGAATCGCCGTCGTCGCTCTGTTTACCAATCCTCGCCTTGAGCAGTTCGACATATGTGTTGTATTCGTCTCTGTTTGTCACAAACGCACGCGCGAGATCGTATTTGAACGTCGGCAGCAACTTTACGTTCGTCGCGGTGCAATACAACCAATGTTCAGTTTCATCTTGACCAGCAATCGCTTCTCTCGTATACAGTGTTTTGAACTTTATGATATCGTTTTGTTTCTTGACAAAGTCTTGTTGAGAGAGGACGAGGTCCCGGATTTTGAAATACGGCGAAATGACCGAGGGTTCTTCGTTGTCGACACTCAACAAGTATTTGATATTGTTGTATTTGAGCATCACGTTTCGCGATATGATACTCAGTTTGTCCATGATTGACAAAAAGTATTCAAACCTTGATTGAAGTTTTGCTTGTAATTCCTGCTTCGAAATTTTGTATTTTTCGTCAAATTCGTTCACGATTTCGTTCAACAACTTGTTACGTATCGTCAAATCATTTGTGTCTGTTGTTTCGCACTTGTTGCTAGATGTGCTGACGCACGATTCCCTCAAATTACATAAAATGTCCGTATCGTCTGTGAAGACGCCTTCGATTGGGGGAACCGTTTTAGTCCACCGGTTGTTTTTGCGTATGTAGTGGTCGTATTGTTCACTGTAAGTTTCATTGTATTCCTTGAACAAGAGCGCATACTGTCCGTCTCGAACCTTTTTGTATCCGTTGATCAGCGTTTCGACCAAATAGTCGACTTCGGTTTTGCCCAGCTTGAGCTTTTTCATTAAGTCGTTCGACAAGTATGCGACAAAGTCTTCGGGTGACAATTCGAACATCTTGCTCTCGTAGTTGTCAATGAGCGAATAATTTGTGGAATCGTATTTTTTGTCGAATAAAATGCTTTTCTCGTTGTCTTCTTCCAATGCCTTTAAATTACTGTAACTCTTTGCGAAGACTACGGGGTCGCACTTATCGACCTTTTCCTTTGGTTCTGTTTTAAATATTCCCGAAAATTCATCTGCGACAGTAAGGGCCACTGCTTGGAGAGAAAGCGCGCTGGAGTATAAACGCAGAGAATCCTTAATCGTGAGTTTGCGAAGAATTTCGTCGTTAGTTACGGTGAGTTTATTCTCATACGTGTCGATGTTGTATGCGTCGAACACTTGTGCCTCGTTTTGTTTTAAAATCGTAACAATGGAGTAAGCCCCACTGAAGGAGAGCTTGCCTTGAATGTTGCGTAGAAGTCCAAACGCCCTGGAACGTTCGTTGATCTTCTTGTTGTAACTGGAAATTTCCTTGTCGATGAACTCGACGATGGTGGAGTATTGCATATAGGTCAAACTGTCGGTGTAAATGAGAAATGGCTCCAAGTAAGAAACGACGTCGACGACTGACAGTTTTCCCACAATGTATTTCTTCATCAAATTGAAAATAATTTTTGTTTTTGGGACGATCATTTCAATAAATCTCGCGTATACCTGACTTCTGTCCATATTGTCGCTTGTAGCGGTGAGCACGTAATTTTTTATGTTGTTCACGAAATTATCTTCATTGAACTTGATTTCGCCATTGAGGTCGTCGACCTCGACGACTTTTACGTTTGTCTTCTTGTTCAAAAATTGCCAGAAATTTAAAAACGTTTGATTCAGGTTCGCCTTGTCCAATATGTTTGTTCCGGGGAGGTTCACACGAGAGAACCGTATTGTCGGTTCTGGCAACGTAATTATGGATTGTAGCGACATGGTATCGTTTCTGGTGAGAACGACGCGCCTCGTGTTCCCCTTTACGTCGACGGTGTCGAGCTTCGTCAGTCCAAGATTGTATTTTTGGACGACGAACCTGCGCGTTTTAATGTTGTTGTTTGAGAAGATGGAAGAATACATGTTGTCCAAATTATCGATAATCACGTTGATGTCGCAGTTTACTTCGCGTTCTGCAGTGACTGACTTTTCGTCGCTAATAGATTCGAATGGCGTAAAATACGGATTCAAGTCGGCAAACAAATTGCGATATTTGTTCGGCAAATCGTTGGACTTGTAGTTTTCGACGAGGGCGTTGATCTGTCTCACGTCATCTTCAATTTCTTCGTGCACGACGTCGCTATACGGAATTACATTGTCGCCATCGTAGATTTTCTTTACGTTTTTGACGACTGGTAAAATCCAATATAGATTTTTTTGGAATTTTTCAAAATATTCAAACAGGGGTTTGTGTGTGGGTTTCAAAGTGAACGCTCCTTCGACGTTTCCGTATTCGTCAAACGTAGAAAAGTGCTCCCTGAGCTGTTTGAACCTCTCGATAATGGTGTGTATGTTGTTGAGGACCTTTTGGGTTCTTTGGATGTCTGGTATTTTGGACAAGAATTCATCCAACATGTCGGTCACTTGGGATTCGATGCTGTATCTCTGTTGTGTTGTAGACACCGTTTCATATTGGTATATGGTTCCCAAGTCTCTTTCGCCAAACACAATTTGGTCCGCGTTGATGATGAATTCTCTCAATTGGTCTCTCACATTTTTTACGGGGACAACTTGTTCTTTGACTTGTTCTTGTTCTTCTTGTTCTTGTTCTTCTTGTTTTTCTTGTTTTTCTTGTTCTATTGGTTCTTCCCTAATTTCGATGAGTTTAATTGGTAAATCCAACGGTATTCCTTTGTAGTCAAAATTAATGTAGATCGTGTCATCGTGAGTTGTTTTGATTTCGATCATATCGTTCTCTAAATTTGTGATTCGTCCGGTGATTATGGTTGGATGGTCCCCTCCAAAGTGAATGTCGATCCACGTGTTTGGTATCAAATTGTGCTGTCGAGCATACCCCTTTTCGTCGCTCTTGTTCAAAATTGCAATTTGGCTAATAGTTCCGTCATTCAATGACCCATCTGGGTTTATATTTATTTTAACCATCTGGAATGTGACGGAGTTTATTAGAAACATCTGTGTGTCGTCGATGTAGTCGATAAAAAAGACTTGATTGTTTAAATTTTCATTGGCTGGATCGACAATTTGTATAAAATCACCTAAATCCAGTTGAATTTCTATATCAGGATTCAACATTTGTTTCTATACTTGTAATAGAAATTTTTATGTGAAAATCAATTCACAATCTAGTTAAAGACAAAACGCCATTACCAATAATGGCGGTAGTATACAACCTATTGCAATTGAATGACACAAATATTTTACACACAACAAATCAAGGAACATACAATTTTATCAAGTACGACAAAACAAAATTGTATCCAAATTTGTATGGGACATACGGGCTGTATAGGTCAGTAATATTGAACAGCGGCGAAGATGTCGTTTCGTTTTCGCCGCCGAAATCAATCTCTTATGGCGAATTCTCCAAACGTAATTTGGACAATTTGATCGTTCAAGAGTTGGTCGAAGGGACGATGATAAACGTGTTTTTTGACAACGAGTGGCAGGTCGCGACGCGCAACACGATTGATAAATCTTCCAAATTCTCCAAAATGTTTTTCGAGGCGGCCCAAGAAAACGGTCTTGTTTTGGACAAACTGGAAACCAATTTGTGTTACAGTTTCGTGCTTCAGCATCCCAACAACGTCATCGTCGGCCCGATCAAAACCCCGCAATTGTATTTGATCGCAATGTATAGCATCGATAAAAGCACAAACGTCGTTACGTCGCACGACATTTATGATGTTGAGATGACTTGTTTTTTCAATGCGACGACTGTCAAGCTACCGCAAAAATACGAATGGGCTGGATACGAATCGCTCATAGATTACTATTGTTCGACCAACTTGCAGTTTTACAAACCCGGGGTGGTTATTTTGAATACAGAAACGGGAGAAAGAACCAAGATACGAAACACTGTATACGAGCAAATCAAACGTCTAAAGGGGGGTCGCGCAAAACTGCAATATCAGTATTTTTGTTTGAGACAAAAGAACCAAATGGATGATTTTTTAAAGTCATATCTCGAAAACAGCCAAGCATTCTTGACGTTTGAAGACGAACTGCATGAATTTACTTGTACGCTGTATAAAAATTACGCGTCGCATTACGTTAAAAAAGAGGCAAAAGAAATTCCGCCTGTCTTCAAGACGCACATGTACAACATTCATAAAATTTACAAGGGGCAACTAAAAGGTCAAAAGAAATATGTTACTCGCGAGGTTGTTGTAAATTACGTAAATGAGATGACTCCGTCGTCACAGATGTATACAATGAGTAAATATTTACCGCACAAGTAATAGAAATGATAAAGAAAAAATAAATTATTTTTTTCGTTATGAAATGTGTATTGGCTATCAAATGTGTAAAGACGTTGCGAATTTCTTTTTCATATCGGTGAATGCTGTTATAGAATCTTTGATACATTCTTGCAAGTGTCCATAAACAATTGACTTATCGACGATTTGCGTATACGCGACGCGAATGATGCTCTCGTCGTCGTGTGGATGCATCTTTTTGTAACCGCAAAAGTTGATAACGCGTTTATCATCATCGACCTTGAAATACTTTGCATACAAGAAATATTCAATAGTTTTTCCAATTGTGTAATCATCGTGTTCCAAAATAATATCGTAACAGTTTTCCATCGTGTTTTGCGAAGTAATGATTTTCAGTTTATCGTTTACAATCAAGGTATCTAAGTCCGTCAATCGATTGATCAATATATCGCAGGCTTTTTCCAACAATTCGTTGTTCGTAAAGACACCAATCGATTGGATCGTGAAGTCGAAGCTGTCTTGTTTGGTGTGACGCAATCCGTCGAGCAACTTCCAGTTTTTCGATTCGAAATCAATTTGATCTTGTGTTTTACCTTCGTGTTTCCAATCGAGCACCTTTTGTTCCAACGCCTTATTCATCTTGTCGTCGTCGACAGTGAACCCATATGCACACGTCGACACTACACTGAACATTCCATCTTGTTTAGCGGTTCCTATTGAGAAATCACACGTCAACTTAATTTTATCGCCTGGTATTTCATCTGTTATTTTGGGGCGAAGTCGAACGAAATCGATGTAACAACCATATTCATTTTCGGGGAACATCTTCGTGTTTAAAACGGGCTTTCCCGAATTCTTATCTAAAACGACGAAATCTTTGGTGGTCACGATCATCATCGTGTCTGTATTGTTTTCTACATTTAGTTCAAGGATGTAATTTTGATACGGGAAATTCTCAATGTCGTTTACGTGGACTGGGATGCAACTCAACCGCTGTTTCAATAACTCGTTGTTAAGACAAGTCGTGTTTACGGTTATGTTGGCAAGATTTTCTTCGTGAGGAGACGTTCTAAACACAATTGAAGAAATGTCCGATAGTATCGTTCGTCGAACTGCGTTCGCCAAGCTTACGTTCACTCCACTAAGAGTAAACTTAAGCGTATCTTTGTCGTGGGAAATAAATTTAACTTGGGGATTCATATTATCTAACTATACATAATATTTAAATTATAAAATTAAATCATTTTTTTACAAAAATGAGTTAAATAATTCAAACGAATATAGAACAAATGAGTTCGATTTTATATTATAGTAATTTTTGCGAACATTCAAAGAAACTATTGAATTCGCTTACCAAGACGAACGTTCAAAAGGATGTTCATTTCATATGCATTGACAAGAGAGTGAAAGACTCGAATAACAAAACATACATTTTGTTGGAGAACGGTCAAAAAATAATAATGCCAGAAAACGTCAATCGAGTGCCGGCATTGCTCTTGTTAAACCAAGGCTATGCCGTCCTATACGGCGAATCTATACTACAGCATTTCAAACCGAGACAAGAAGAGATGGTGAAAAAGGCGACGCAAAACAATCTAGAACCGATGGCATTTTCGTTTGGAGGAGGTGGTTTTGTCGCGTCGGATCAATTCAGTTTCCTGGATATGGACGCGGCGTCGATGGAGGCAAAGGGGAACGGCGGGTCGAGGCAAATGCACAATTACGTAGACTTGAACTACTCTGACCAAATTACGTCGTCTGTGGATGACGATAAAAAGACGAACAGAATGCCAGAAGGGTTGACTGTTGAACAATTGCAACAACAGAGAGATAGTGAACTACAAAAAATATCCGGCAAGCCGCAACAAATGAGAATTTAAATTGGATAAAAAACGGTTTAAACAATTGATCGGTTTATGAATAATGGCGTCAAATATTTTATCCGCTTTCAACGATCATTTCTTTGAATTCATCAACGATGTTCAGCGAATTTTTCCCGATGATCGGGACATTTTGGTCGCGAAGAATTCACTGATAGCGGTTCGTAAAGCAAATCCAAAGATGATTGTCAAAATATGGAATTCTTTTATTGTTAGTAAATACAATAATGAAATTGAAAGCGGAGACATAAGTTTCTTTTTGAATAAAGATTATTCGCAAGATCTTTCAAATGCGAAACACATAATGGACGCGATTGATAGGTTGCGAGAGCCGATCAAGCAAATGTCGAGCGAGGAACAAGCGAAAACCATGAAGTATATCCAAAACTTGACCAAACTTGCAAAAATGTGTGAGAACTAATTACTATAACAGAGTTGTGTAAATAGTGATATATGTAAATTGTTATCTATTATGATAATAATTTATGCGTGTTTTATACGAGTAAAGACGTAAAGTCATTAAGCAGAACTACTTACGATAAATGTATACCCAAGTTTATTTGTGTAACTTCCAATTGTTATAGGAAATGTGATGTATATAGTTAGATTATCGCCAGAACCCAAATTATAAAAAGATTGTAAAGAACCATCATCATTGGTTATAGTAGTAAAGTCGGTCAATAGTTCACTAAACGCCGTTAAAATATGTGATGATACACAAGAAATTCCAATTGCGCTATTCGGTGAAATACTTTTATTGAAATCGGCCAATAGTAGATTAGCTGAAGTGTCTTGTAAAGTAATGAAATTGTAAAAATCATCAACAATCTTAGTTTGATTAGTATTCAAAAAATCATCGATGTCAGAATACTGAACACTTGACGATGTTAGTTGCAAAACATCTACACTGTTAGTATTAACAATAAACCCCGGGGCTGTTTCAGACGTGAAATCAACGGAAACCGAACCGCATTTCGTTATAATACCACTTCCCGACAAGGGGATAGAACTATTTATACTGATACAAGACATTATACAATATAACGAGTTTATATTTTTTACAGATAAAATAATCGGCTTCCAGTATTTAGTTATGCTTCGAATACGAATTAGGGGTGTAAAGCATAAATAGGAGTTAAAACTAATATACGATTTGAAGATAAAATTGGTTTTGGCTTATTTTGTCTTAAGAGTTGAATTTCCTTGTTTAAAAACGCAATATGTTTTTTTTTTTCAATCAAATTCCTTTTTGCTTTTTTTTGTTCTTGTTTAAATCGTTGTTTCAAATGTCTATACTGTTTTTTCAAAATTTTATATTGTTTTTTTGAATATTTTTGGCAACAACAACATTCAATATTAAACATATTTGTTAATATTTTTTGAAAAATCTCTAAATAGCCTGCTGAATATTTTAGAGCGGCGCACATTATATACATACGAGGATTTAAATCCTCATAAAAATACACATAAACATAAACATATTACGAAGAACAAATTTCTAAATAGGAGACACAACTAAATGATACAAAGAACGTTTACACCTTTGAACATCCCAATTCGCAGAAAAATACGAATTACATTGTCTCTAAAGAACAAAACTAACGAGCATATCAAAAGGTAAAAATCTCCAACATATTTAGTTTTGACTTTTCTACCAATTATCGTTTGAATTTGTATACATCTAAAGTTTTACTGTTTTCTAATGATAAACGAGTTTCTTTATCAGTTATTTTATGTTTATTTTTCATTTGTAATACATTGGGTTCGATGTAAAATATTCATATGTGTGTAATTACGATTTAAAACAGATACATATATTAACTTATATGGAAAACGAAGAATTCAAGAAGGTGATTCGCGATTTTATTGGAGACTTGAAGCAGACATTTCCCGAATATGAACCCTTGATTGGAAAATGGTGGAAAGATGCGTCGAAGTTTACCGACGAAGCTGATCCGGCTGCGGCATTTTTGAAAGCAGAGGACAACAGCATCAAGTTTTTATTTGAGTTTTGCAAGAAAAAGTTTCCCCCTCGTTTTTTTGACATTTTATACCAAAACGATGAAATGTTCAAAGAAGAGTCTACGTTAGACACGGAATTCTTGCCTCACATTCATTTTAAGAGTTTGTGGGCGTGTGATATCACTCAAAAGACGAGAGATATCATTTGGAAATATTTGCAATTAATTTTGTTTTCAATTGTGGGTTCTGTAGACAACAAGGAGGTGTTCGGTGACACTGCGAAATTATTTGAAAGCATAAATCAAGACGAGTTTAAAACCAAGTTGGAGGAAACGATGTCGAAGATGCAGGGCCTGTTTGAACCCACGCAAAACAATGAAGAGAATAATAATGCCAATAACATTCCTAACGCAAACGATATGCACGAACATATATCGGGCATGCTCGATGGCAAGCTGGGAAGACTTGCAAAGGAAATTGCAGAAGAGACTGCGAATGACCTGAACTTGGACATGGACAACGTAACGGACATGAATGGAATTTTCAATAAATTGATCAAGAACCCGACCAAATTGATGGGTTTAGTGAAGAATGTTGGTGATAAAATCGACACCAAGATCAAATCGGGAGAGCTGAAAGAGAGCGAGCTGATAAGCGATGCGACTGACATTATGAACAAAATGAAGAATATGCCTGGGATGGGAGACATTCAGTCTTTGTTGAGCAAAATGGGGATGAATCCGGGCGGGGCAAAGGTTAACGTCAGCGCTATGGAGGCTCAGTTAAGTCAAAATCTAAAAATGGCGAAGACAAAGGAGCGCATGAAGGCCAAGGCAGAGGAAAATCGTGCTAGAAAAATGCAAGAGGCTAAAGAATGCACTGTTCCAGAAAATTCTTCAATTCCCCAAAGTGATCTTGATGAAAAATTGATTTCTATTTTTAACGAAGGAGGCAAGGCCGAACGCACTCCCAGAGGAGCCGTTCCACTTAAGAAGAAAAAGAAGGGGAAGAAGTAATTCTTCAACCTTTTGGAAAGGTTTAGCTAAATCAACTATAAAAAGGTATAACCAAATCAACCGTGGATTTTCTAAAGGTATAATATGACGATACCATTTTGGACAAACGACCCATCTATACTATTCAACAAAGACCAAATATTCGAATTGTGGCCAACGTCAAACATGTGTTACGAACAAAAACTCAATGCAATCACACGAATAATTATTGTAATTACCATTTTAGGATATATCTTTAGCAGATCCACGAGAATTTTAGTTGCAGGTGTTTCTACGATTGCTATTATTGTTGTTCTTTGGAAACAAAAACTAACAAAGGAGATGATGAATGAAGGGTTTAGGGGAAATGAAGTTACCGGGATGTTTGACAAGACTTTGAATACCGTGATACAAGAAGATTTTAAAGAGGGCAATAAAAAGAATCCATTTGGGAACGTTTTGTTGACCGAAATTATGGACGACCCCGATCGAAAGTCGGCTCCTCCGTCCTTCAACCCGAGTATT
>Ga0214216_1000399_pt1 | contig 15855 bp, 16 predicted proteins | sample TroBogypolimnion_12_FD_153054 | JGI IMG/M metagenome (GOLD analysis project Ga0214216, IMG submission 153054) | Freshwater microbial communities from Trout Bog Lake, WI - 27JUN2007 hypolimnion | ecosystem: Environmental > Aquatic > Freshwater > Lake > Hypolimnion/Profundal zone | place: Trout... | reverse complement strand
ATTTTACACACTACGAAAGGAAACCGTCGCTTTGAAAGATGTAAAACCAATGCTTGTGTTGTTTGCCGTATACTTGGTATGGATATTTGTCAACAAACAGAACGTCTACAAAATGAGCTACGAATCATTGATACACAATCGCGATGATATGCCATTTCTCTCGTTGGTGTCTTTTGTAAAGAGAAAAACTGGTTGGAAGTTTTTGTAACTGTAGAATATAGAACCCAAATGAATCACAGAACATTTACTAAAAAGCTTAGGAAATATTCAAATCCGCGAACTTCGCAGCGAATTGCGTATAAATATTTAGGGAAGACTGCAAAGTTGTATCCTGCTAGAAACATTGAAAAAAAATACAGTATTTTTGACCCTATACACAAAAAATGGGTAAACTTTGGACAAATTGGTTATGAAGATTACACGAAACATAAAGATAAAAATAGAAGGAAAAATTATTTAACGAGAGCGAGTAGGATCAAGGGTCATTGGAAAACGAACAAATACTCGGCAAACAATTTGAGTATGCACATACTGTGGTAACTAGATATCCAAGCTGACTGTGTTACTCGCTGACTTCTTACGTCTGCCTCCGCGTTTTGGCATACTCCCATCTAAATCTTTTAGATCCGCGATGCTGATCGTGCTGCTGTCATTTGTTTGTTGATTTTTATTTTGATTTTGGGTTTGGTCTTGGATATTAATCGTCTTGGTTTTCAAGCCAGACAATATATCCGTTATATCGCTGGGCCCCTTCATTTCGGTGCGAGTTTGTCTCATTGACTTTTCGCTCAAATTGATACCATCCTCTGTGAAATTGCTGCGCCCCATATTCATGGAGTTGTTGTTACCTGGTCTCGAAGAAGGAGGAGCATTCCTTTGCGTCGCCATCGGCGCGGGAGGTCCAGAACCATCGGGGGTCATCATGTTATTCATAAATCCAGAGAATCCGGGGCTGGTTTGAGCCATCGAGTTAACGGCTGCGCTCTGGAAGGAACGCATGAGGTCTGGGTTTTGACGCAAAATGTCGTCCATGCCCGGCATCGCGCTCTTGAACATCGTGTTTGTCATGTGAACCATCATCGCACTCCCCCCCAATTGAAACATCAGTTTGAGTTCCGGCGCCATGGATGCCCTCGATTTGTATTTCTCGTGCAATTCACCAAAAACATCATCGTAATCTGATATATTTTCATTTATTTGTTCCCCCCAACCATCCAATTTGATGTCAAATGGATCAAATCGCCCGTTCAAAAACTCGATCCCATTAATTGCGGCCATCAGCATGTTCCCTTGAAATTTAACCGAATTTTGTTTTGATTTCTCATCCATTATGGTCTCGTATTCTCCTTGCATTTCGGCGAGAGGCGAATCCATTGAATACTTTTTCGATAGATCTACACCCTTTTTTTCTAAAGCTTCAAGTCTACGCAGGACTTTGAATTTTTCTCTCAATAGTTCCTCTTTCGACATGCCAGATTGTTGAGATGACACGTTCGCGTCCGGATTCATCGGGATGTTATTGAATTTACCAAACCCGTCCCATGTTTTTGTTTCGGGTGGGTAATCGGCGGTAGACTGACCAACAGTAGGTTGATCGTTGAACTTGACGGAATGTTTGTCATCGAACGATCCATTTCCTCCAAACATGTCAGACTTTGATTTATAACCATTGTCTGGAATCTCATCGACAAGCCCATTCAGTTCATTCTCGAGGTTATTGAGATCTTCTAAATCAAATTCACTAGTAGTTTTGGAAGTTTCCTTCACTTTGTCATTCATCAATAATTCCATTCCAATTCCAAGATTGCTAAATTTGGACGGTTTTGGTTTATCCCAACCTCCGCCAAAATCATCGTTTAGATCAAGTTCGGATATTTCAATCGTATCGGGCATATTATTAATGAACTATATCATATAATTTTAAGTATTACGAACGATATATATTATTTTCAAGTAAATATCGTTTATCTATCTCATAAAAATCCAAGCATTGTCGTTGGGAATCATCAAGATATCCAACGTCATTATCGAATACTTGACGGAAACTGTGATTTGATTCAAGGTTTGATCAAATAGAATATCTTTCAGGGTGATTTGATTATCTACCAATGCGTCGTGTGCACAATCTCCAACTATTTCTAAATCATCGAGAACAATCTTGCCATCGGCATAAGAATAATACTCATCTTTACAATTCAATACAAAATCGCCTGAGATTGAAAAATCTAATTTTTCAGTGTCTTTTACGTTTATGGCAGCATTAACGGTTTCGCCGAATACAGTCTTTGAACCGATGTAGGTGCCCAAAGGAGAAGATTGGTTTGAAAAAAAATAAGTGAGTAAAACTGTGATCCACTTCATATACAATACAACAACAATTTGTTTTTATGTCATTTTTTTTACAAACCAATTGCATGTTTTATGATTGTGAAAATCTTTGTGAATAAATTCTTTCCATTCGAGTAACGTGAGACGATCCGTCATCTCAGGGTTTATGGCAACTAGCATGTATTTATTGAATTTGTTTTTTTGCATAAAATGAGGACTGTCGTATTCATGTATTCGCTGTTCTGGGAACGGGTCTTTTTGATATACAATGAAGTGTAATACCAACCCGAGAGAATACACAGAGCTTAGTGTTGATGGCCTCGTATCGTTTCGATTTAGTATTATTTTTTGATTTCCTGCGTTTCGTGATAAATTATTTTTATCGCAATAATAGGTGACATAATTGTATCTACTCAATAATTCGGGAGGCCAGTAATTTTTACATTTATCCGCATCCGCATAGTTGTTTGTTGTGATAGTATCAAGTTGATTTATCATGTATATGCGTTGTTTTCCCGTCTCGTCATGTTCTACCCAAATACAATCTGGGTTTATGTTCGATTGAACCAACAACATATTGTTTTGTAACATAAATTCACACGCCTCGATGAGATGTACAATCATATCAATTGGGGTTAGACGATGAGTAAACGCGTTGCGTATAGTATTGCGAATACTGAGATGATTCGATTTTGGATTTATACTTTTTGTTTCTATTAGTTGTCTCAGTGTGGATCCATTCTTTGAAACACTGTATAACAAATACGTAGCTTTATCAGACCGTTCAATTTTACAAGGAGACAAAACATTTGGATGTTCGGGTATTGTTTCTATGAAATTTGCAATGTCAATTGTATACGAGTTTGATATTGAAATTTTATAATATATTTCAATATCGGCTGCAATTTTTATCATTGATATATCATGTCAAATATATTTTTATGTCCTTTTTACACAACAACTTGGATTTGTTAACCTTTTTACATTTCAAACGCCCAATTTGAAGCGACTTACATAATGTTGATAACCTAGATTCTAGATTTTCTAGATTTTCTAGATTTTGTATTATTTTTATTATGTCGTATTTTATTATATCCACCATATGCAGGCTTTACTAAAAGTTTGCGTATATATATGTTGATACCCTTTTCTATATAGAGTTCAGTTAGATTCTCGTCTTTTGATTTACTCATCTTATGACCTTCTTCGACGTCGACCTCATTTATTGTGTATTCATCTTCGTCTCCATTTTCGTCGTATCTGTCATCCCAATCTGGATACAATTTCTTCACTTCATCAAGAGCCTCTTTATACGTATTGAAATAATTTGGCAACAATTCACACTCTGCTAAAATAGCATAAACCTTCATATACATATCTAGATATATTTTTTTGGTGTTTCAATTGCACGAGTTGTCAAATTGTGTTTACACTTGAAGAAGTAAAATGTGATTTTTACACAACAACTAGGGTTTTCAAAAACCAAATTCCTTGTAGAAACGAGTCTGCTAAGTCGTCCTTTTTCGAGTGTTTGTCAAAGTAGTCAATCTTGTCGATGTAAAAATTGTTTGTCGTTATTATTTCAACACACTTCTTTATGCTTAAACGTTTCCTATCCTTGTAGTTTGATTTGTCCTTTGCATCGCAATCCTTGAGTTTATTTGATGCTGCGACAAATTCAATATTGTTTGCAGCAGGTTGTCTCATTATAAAATATTGGGCAATCATTCCTTGGATCGTCTTCATTCGATTTGCAATTGGACTAATTTGATTTTCTATGATAACGTGATCAATAGCTCCTTCTTCGTTGAACAAACTATCGAATTTGGATTTAATGTTAAATCCAATATTAATGAGATCCATCTTAGATGCGTTTACAGTTACAATTTCATGAAGACAATTGTTATCTACATGTTCGTTTATGAGAGAAACTAATTCGGGTTTCTTGCATGTTTTATCATACGGAATTTTATACTTATCTGCAACATCGCGTAGTTTTTGGATTTTGTGTTTGTTGATATTCGATGCTTTCAATTCGGCAGATGGGACAAGAAACGTTTGTTTCTTAGAATGTTTCAAGCAAAAACATTTTTCATCTTTTGTGAATTTGGCCGGCTTGCCACAAAGGCCCTTTTTGTCTACGAACATACACACTTTGCAGTCTTTTTCAGATAAATCGATAATATCCCACTTTGTTATCTTGAAGTCATCCTCTGCTTTTTCAAACAAACAAAATGCAAGGTTCTTAATTCCAACGTCGATACTCAATACTTTCATAATGATAATAAAAGATATTATTATTATATTGTTTTGTTCCACACGGGGGCAAAGCCCCCGTAAACCCCCTTACTGGGTTTTGCTCCACTTTTTCTAAAAGTGGATTAAAGTGGATAAAAGTGGATTAAACTGGGTTTCGCAAAATAATCGTGGGTGCGACCATTCGCGCATTCAACTGTTCCCTCGTCAAATAAGGGTTCTTCAAATCGCTGTTGCAATACCCAAATCCGGGTTTACTCGTGTCGAACGACGACCTAAACGCATAAGGCACATTCGAAGAAGGCGTAGTATTCGTAGTTGTGTGAGGATTTAGTCCCAAATCATAGCACGCCTCCATCGAATTGTATTTCATAATTTGCTGTCCATTGTGTTGCAGAAATTGACGATATTGCCAATTCGATTGTATATTTTCTTGTTGTTGGATTCGGTTGTTTATGACGGCTTCCGGTTGCCAAGAAGCATAGTTGCGTCCATCCGCCATAATAGGCGGAAAATTAAAATGAATATTGTTAGAACCACTGTAGCAAGTTGCAAATGACATGTTATATTATTATTAGATAAAAATCTTAGTCGATGCCCAGCAATTTGAGCAATTCAGCCTTTTTTATCTTAGATGGGTCTGTCGATAAACCTTTTTCAATAGCAAGCGTTCGTAACTTGTTTACGGATTGTTTTTTCAAATTATTGTCTTCAGTTTCTTCTAAAGTTGAAGTAATATCAATTGATTTTAGATCGAATAACGATGGATCTTCTTGGATCGAAGTAATGTCATCATCCAATTCTTCTAAATCTAAACTTGCATTGCTTTCGGATTTGTCGTCGTCATTAGTTATTGTAAGTTTCAATATTTTTATATTGTTTTGTTCCATTGCATCACTATTGTAAACCTCTATCATATTGCTATCATCATCATCATCATCATCGTCATCATCATCGTCATCGTCATCATCATCGTCGTCATCATCGTCATCGTCATCATCGTCATCATCGTTTAACTCGTCTTCTAAAGATTCGTCATCATCTGAAACTGTAACCAAACTATCGTCATCACTGTATTTTTTTACACGCATACCTCCTTGAATCCCTCTTTTTCTTTCACTAATGCTAAATTTAATAGAATTTATTTCTTCCGCCAAAGAAGACACTAGACTGAACATAGACGCGATTTTATGATTTTGCGACCTCGTTTTAGTTTCAATGTATACAACTAATAGAGAAACTACGAGAACGAGTATTCCTAAAAACATTAATAAGGTTGGGTTAAACATAGAAGACAAGCTCATTACAAAAACAACATATAATTTTATGGACGAACTAACGAATTAGTTGTTGTTATTGCGTTGTCGATTATTTCTTTAGGGTAATTCATATCCAGTAGAACGTTTATCCCTCCTTTAATATTTGAAATACCGCTTTTCAACTTATATGTATAAAAAATTCGATTTTCATCCTTCGATGCAACCATGTGACAATTTCGAACGTTATTATTCCTTTTTAATGTTTTGCAAATCTTAACGAAGTGGGTCGTCAACATGCACGAAACGTTCTGGTTTCGAATCAAATATTCCATAAATGCAATTGCGCTTACGACCGCCTCATCGGGATTCGTCCCCGAATACAATTCATCAAATACACAAAAATGCGCGTCGTCCTTGTTCGACCCAACAAGGTCTAGTATTTCCTTGCACCTTCTTGCCTCTGCCTGAAATAAACTGTCTCTCCCCGACGTATCTGGAATATTCAAGTAACAGTGCAGATATTTATAGGGCTTCAACAAAGCAGATCCATAAAACCCACACCCAAACTGTTGACTGAATATTATGTTTATTAGGGTCGACTTAAGAATTGTTGTCTTGCCCGATGCATTGGGACCCGATATGATGCTATTTTTCTTCATCCTAATTGTATTTTTGACTGGGGTTCCGTCCTTCAAGCACGCGTAATAATTGTTCTTGAACACAGTCTTTTTGTTGTCGTTTGTAAACTCGGCAAAGCTGATTTTTCTCTCGTCTATGTTTTGTTGTAACCCTTTTATAATGTCGATATACCCGTGGAAACCAAAAGAATACATAAACGCGTCGTTGTATATTTTATTGTCGTAAAACTCGTAAAAGTATTTCAATATGTGTCCAATTTCAAATATTTTTTTATAATTTGACATCCTGTATTCACCAATAGAGTGTATTTTTTGTTTAAATTCGCTCAGCACATCGATGTTGCTTTGAACTGCGTGATTAAAATCTTTGTGAGATTCATAATTTGTAGAATACGTTATGTAGTCGCTCATCGAATTGATCGTAGAATCCAAATAATGATCAATCTCTTTCAAGAATTTATGGATTTTGATCATGTTTTCGTTGAAACGCACACAAACCAATATGTTTTGATATATCGAGAATACGTAGAAAGCAGCAGAAACAACCATATAGATTTTTTCATTAGTTGTAACGCTATTGAACTGTGTAAACAATTTACCAATTGAATGATTCGAGACAACGACCTTTAATACCTCTAGATATTCAGTCATGTTTAGTTTCAGTCCTTTCAATCGAATGATTAAGAACGGTATTATCATAAATATGATTGGAATGCAGAGCGACAAAAGAGGGGATGCCATATTGTAAATGCTCATGATTTGAAGAAAGTTCTCAGACTTGTTTAAATATTCGAACATGGCCCAATCGAGATAATAATATTTCTCCTTAAACCCAGTATCGTTTTTTATTTCCTTCCAAAGGTCAACCATGTGAGTTACGTCGGCATTTTCATTCGAATACTTATAAGTTTTTAACAATTGCTGGGTTTCTCTCAAAAATTCGGTATCAGTAGTGTAATAGTTGGATGCTTGATGTATAATTTCTTTAGATATTTCGTTTATATTGTTACTGTTACTATTACTGTTGAAAAAATAACTATAAATTGGATTTGACGACGGGTCCGTTGTCGTCGTCAATTCTAGATCATCTACGATGTTTTGCTTGAGTTTCATCTTGGAATTGTTGTAGTAAATTGGTAACTTGAATTGATCACACAATTTCGACATATAGTAAAAATATAGAAATATTATTTGTATTATACGAATTACAGTTTTTGCAGGAAATCCAAATTGGCAGGCATTTCGTTGATCTGCGAGCAATAATACGTTTCGATCTCCTTAAGTTTTGAGACATCTCGCCTCGTAATAAAATTAATTCCAACACCCTTTCTCCCCCACCTGCCACTTCTGCCAATGCGATGAAGGTAAGTGTGAACGCATTTTGGGACATCGAAATTAATAACAATGCTAACCTGTTGAACGTCGATGCCTCGCGCAGTAACATTCGACGATATTAATACGCGACACTTCCCCAATCTAAAATCGGTGATTGACAAATCCCTCGACGCCTTGTCCATGTTACTGTGAATACAGCAGACGGGGAAGCCATCTTCTCGCATAGCGTCGTATAAATCGGCGACTCGTTTCACACTATTGCTGTATATGATACATTGTGAAACAGGTAGGTAGGCAAAAATGTGTTTGAGGGTAGCATATTTCTGCCTGTCGTCTTCAACAGCTACATAAAATTGGGAGATTCCCTCCAATGTCAATTGTTCCGTCTTTACACATATTTTCACCGGATGTCTCATAATCTTATTCGCAATCGTAATTATATTTTCAGGTAGGGTGGCGCTAAACAAACCAACTTGAACATCAGTGTTAAAAAACTGAAAAATGCTATAAACCTGATCCTTGAAACCGGTGGATAGCATTTCGTCTGCCTCATCTAAGACAACAAGCTTAATATGACTTGAAGTAATTTTGCCGCGTCTCATCATATCAAGGACGCGTCCGGGACACCCACAAATAATATGCGGTGTATTTTTTCTCGAAAACCCGTTGCCGTCTTCAACCTGTGAACCACCGAATACCGACTGCACCCGAAGACCGACCATCATGCACCCGATACTCTCGATAACCTTTGCAGTTTGTAGAGTAAGTTCCCTCGTCGGGGACATGACCAAAACTTGAGTGTTGTCATCCTTCAGGTCGATTTTCGACAATGCCGCAATAGTAAATGTCGCGGTTTTCCCCGTTCCTGATTGTGCTTGCGCCAAAACATCCTTACCCAAAATGACGGGCTTGATCGCCTTTTTTTGAATTGGGCTAGGTTTCTCAAAACCATACGCGTATATACCTCTCAAAATATTTGGGTCTAGATCTAATTCATCCCAACTTTCGATATCGTAAATTACATCTTCTTCAGTGTGCTCATTTTCGGTTGACATTATATTATAATATTAAGAATCTATTTAAGTGTATTTTGAATTATTTCATAATTACATTTATATAAAATTGATATAAATATATGTTTTTTATATACAGCAAATGACGTTGGTATACAATCTTAAAGATTTCAATGATTTTATATTCAACGGATTTAACTTAACTCTACCAGATGAAGCAATTCAAATTATATCTACTTTGGCACAAGAAGTTGGTTCTCCCGATTATGTAAAGACTCCCGTATTCAAGAAAAGGGAAAATCCTATGAAAGTCGAACCACTTTTAAAGAAAGGGAAAGGTCCTCGAAGCAATGAATGGGGTGATGAAACGGTAAAGACTTTTCAACCGACTAAACTGGAAGAAAAGAACGGAATTGACGCCTACTTTGATGCGATTCGGTCAAATTTAAACAAGATGACAGATAAAAACTACATCGAAACAAGAAATAAAATAATCGACGTTATAGATGATATTAACAAAGCAAATACGGGTGAGGATGATATGACTAGAATAAGCACATTTATATTTGATATTGCATCGAACAATCGGTTCTTCTCAAAAATGTATGCCGAGCTATACTCCGATTTGATCAACAAGTATGAAAGCATGCGAGTTGTTTTCGAGAACAGTTTAAATATGTTTACGCAGTTATTCAATCAAATCGAGTATGTAGAGTCGACTGTAGACTATGATAAATTTTGCAAGATAAACAAGGACAATGAAAAAAGAAAGGCACTGAGTTCGTTCTTTATTAATTTGATGATCAATAAAATTATTTCAAAGGAGACCATTGTCGACATCACCCGAAACCTTATGTTTCAAATGTATACTCTTATTTCGTTGGAAAATAAAAAGAATGAAGTCGACGAACTCACTGAAAATATTGCACTCTTGTATAGAAAAGAATTATACAAGTCGTCGTCGTCGACGTATGAACTCATTGACGGAATGACAATTCCCCAAATCATCGATAAGCTTGCATCCAGCAAAACAAAGGATTACAAGAGTATAACGAATAAGACCATCTTTAAATTTATGGATTTGAAAGAGATCAATCTTTCATAAATTTGTGTAAAAAGATTTAAAAAATAATCGTTGTATTTCATAATGTGCGACGAAAATATATCATTTTTAATTGACGAGACAACTGACGAAACTGACGAAATAATCGAAAAATTCGACTTTTCAATCGATGATTATGGGGATGACAATATGCCCCAAATTATAAACTATCAAATTAATTTCACACTGAGACAGCTGACCCAAATATGCGACTTTTACGAAATACAAAAAACAAAAAAAAACAAAGATGAATTGATCAAACTATTGGTAGATTTTGAGACGAGACCAGAAAATTTCGATGTCGTATCTAGACGAAAGCTACTATGGTTTTATATGGACGAAATTAAAAATGACAAATATATGAAGAAATTTGTTCTTTTGTGGTAATCCACTTTTAGAAAAAGTGGAGCAAAATCGATGCAGGTAGCAAAACGGGGGTTTACGGGGGCTTTACCCCCGTGTGGAGCAAAATCCAGTAAGGGGGCTTTATCCCCGTGTGGAGCAAAATCCATTTCCAAATATACCTTTGGAAGTGGATTTTGCTCCACTTTTTCTAAAAGTGGACCCATGTAGAGCAAAATCCATTTCCAAATATACCTTTGGAAGTGGATTTTGCTCCACTTTTTCTAAAAGTGGATAAAAGTGGATTTTCTAAAGGTATAGTATTATGGTATTGTCGAAAATAAACAACGATGTAAGTTACCCAGAATTAAAGAGTGTCGACTACAACGATCTAGAAAAAGAGACAAGTTTGTATCAATTGGACATCAAGGGAGTCGATGTGGTCATAGCGGTCGGGAATGCCAAACACACATTCAAGGATAAAGGTATTATTTTTTATCCAGTGTATTTAGTTAAACCAAACAACAAGGTCATTCAAATCGGTCTCTACGAATTGAGCACCAATGACAATTTAAAATATCTAGACGAATCGAACAACCTCGACGTTGAGAATCTCGGCGACCCTCTTGTATATTCCTTTGTTACGGCGGACATGTTGACCAAGTTGCGAAAGATGCCAGACCAGGAAGAAGAGGAAGAAGAAGAAGAGGAGATAATGGACCAAGTAGAATTGCCTCCAAATCGCGCTGACCTATTCGTGCTCACGCGCGGCGTCCCCATTTCGAAATTGTTGAAAGAGGAGAATAAACTAAGTGCAAAATCAATTCGAGAACAATACAAAGAATCCAAAGATGATAATTGGTTGATCAAGTTCATGCAAAATAAAAACTATTCGATTGTCAACAACGAAGGAGGAGGAGATTGCCTTTTTGCCACCATTAGAGACGCATTTTCGAGCATAGCTCAACAAACGTCTGTCAACAAGCTAAGGAACAAACTGGCGGATGAGGCGACTGAAGATATATTCTCGCGATACAAAGAACAATATGATATGTTCAACGAATTGCTGGTAAAACAAACAAATGAAGTCAAACAGTTGGAAGAAGATTTCATTCGATACAAACAACAATTTGACAATACGATTGACCGGAACGAATTAAATCAACTTGTATACATTGCGGATGAAATCAAGAAAAAAAGAGATTCCCTCATCATAGAAAAAAAAATGACCAGTAAATTGTTGAGCGAATACAAATTCATGAAAGGGATAGACTCCCTCGACAAGTTCAAATCGATTATCAAGACGTGTAATTTTTGGGCAGAAACATGGGCAATATCGACCTTGGAAAGGATCCTGAATGTAAAATTGATTATTCTCTCGAGCGAATCCTACAAGAGCGGCGATACAAAGAACGTATTGCAATGCGGTCAATTGAACGATTCAAAAAATAATGATGTTTTTCAACCAGAATTTTATATCATACTTGATTACACGGGCGATCATTACAAGACAATTGGGTATAAAAACAAGATGATTTTCAAATTTCAAGAGATTCCATACGACGTTAAGAAGATGATCGTCGACAAATGCATGGAACGAAATTCTGGATTGTTCGCAATGATACCTGAATTCAAAAACTTTAAAATATCAAGCAACAAAGCAGATGTTCTAGAAGAAAATTTTGAAACGAGGAGTTCATATGAAGACGACGTCGTTTTTGTGTTTTATGCTAAATCGAACGATGTTCCTCTTCCTGGAAAAGGGTCCGGAGAACAAATACCATCAGCCCGTTTGAACGAGTTTTCGGAACTAGCCAGAATTCCAAAATGGCGCAAAAAATTGTCCAATTCGTGGGTTCAGCCATTTTCGCTAGATGGACATAAGTGGTCGTCTGTCGAACATTATTATCAAGCATCTAAATTCAAGAACACAGACCCTGATTTTTATGCGAGTTTTTCTCTCGATTCTGGCAGCGAACTTTCGAAAGATCCCGAAATGGCAACGGCAGCGGGAGGAAAGAGCGGAAAATTCAAGGGGGAGTTGATACGACCAGTCAACGTTGTTTTAGATACAAACTTTAATAAGAACAAAGTGATTTCAGTTGCGCAATTTGCAAAATTCTCTCAAAACGATGATTTGAAGAAACTATTGTTGGCAACCAATAACGCAAAGTTGACACAATATAGGCGCGCTCAGCCAGCCGAAGTGTTCGACGATTTGATGGAGATCCGCGATAAAATGAGGCAAACAAAACCTCAAGACCAGCTTTTATGAAATTTCTCCCAATTTTAAATTCTCATCAATGTACAGGACCATGGTATTGTCGACAAAAAGCAAACATCTAATGAAACATTTTATACACAACAAAAAACTTGCGATCAAACAGACGAGACGAACGGATGATATATTTACCGACTTATATTATAAAATATTAGACGCACACAATTTCGTTAAGCAATATAAAAATAGTCTATACGATATAAGTATAACAAAGATTACAAATACGTCTAAAATCACAAAACCAATCAATATTAACATAAGCGGATTGCCTGAATCGGTAAAGAAACAAATTTGGGTGTCATCGAACACCGAGATTTCTTATAGTTTTAAACTCGCAGAACGAAATATAAAAGTGGTTTTCATTGTTGAAGAGGAAGATATAAAAATCGATGTTTACAATAAACACGTTGATACCATTATTATGTGGCTACATATCATAAAAGATTACGCATCATCGAGATGTTCGTCGAACCTTGTTATATATTTATACTTTACTTCCATCGAAAAAAAATTGCCTATGACAAACATGTCAATACTCGATGAGTCGAACGTAAACACCGCAATAACAACGAGTTGTCAACCGAATACGGAGATTGTCATTTATCGAAAAGAAGAGTGGCAAAAGGTTTTTATGCACGAATCCGCGCATAGTTTCGGTTTAGATTTCTCCGAAATGAACAATGATGAATGCACAAAACGAATTCTTCATTTATTTCCCGTCAATTCAAAAGTAAATTTATACGAATCTTATGCTGAGTTCTGGGCCGAAACGATGAATGTATTATTTTGTAGTTTTTTGAATCTTAGGAATAAAAACAATGTAAACGAATTCTTGACAAATACCGAGTTTTTGATGAACATCGAGAGAAAATATAGCCTTTTTCAGCTGGTCAAAATATTAAAATTCATGGGCTTGGAATACAAAGATTTGTATTCCAAAAGCAAGTCCAGTACTCTCTTGAGAAATACAATGTATAAAGAGAAAACCAACGTGTTATCATACTATGTTATAAAAACAATTCTAATCAACAGTTATCAATCATTTCTGTATTGGTGTAAAACGAACAACGACTCACTATTGCAATTCAAGCAGACAGTAGACAATAAAAACAAATATTGTGCGTTTATAGAAAAAAATTACAAATCGGCATCAATGATCGAGGGTGTTTACGAGGCAGAGAGGACCATTATAAAATCGAATAATGATTTATATTTATTAGATAATATGAGGATGAGTATATGCGAGGTGGGTTGAACAACAAAGCCTATCTTTTGCGCGTTCCCGCTGACACGGATTACCGTTTTTTGTAGGCGCACTACAAATGTATGTAAAGCTTCCATTACCTATACTTTTTTTGTTAGCTCTCCACGCTTTGCTCGCGCCATCAAAGTCGATGTCGACGACTAGTTGGGTTTGCACAGATTGTAGCGGTATCGCATTTAATTTGGTTTGGCTTCGAGTGATCATATGAATTGTAACTACTACAATACAATGATCGTATTCTTTCAATTTTTTACTCAATGCGTGTAAAAAATTGAAATAAAATTTGCGACTACAATTGGAAGTAAAAACAAACAACAAGATGGGAATTAAGAATTTGAATCGGTTTTTCAAAGAGGAGTGTAAGGATGCAATCAAAATGACGCATCTGTCAAAGTTGTCAGGTAAAACTGTCGCAGTCGACATAAGCATTTACATGTATAAATTCATTGTAGATGATTGTTTGATTGAGAACATGTATCTCATGTTATCTGTGTTCCGCAATTACAACATAACTCCCATATTTGTATTTGACGGTAAACCGCCTGCTGAAAAAAAGGCACTACTGCAAAAACGCAAAGACGATAAAATACACTCGCGAAATGAATATGACATTTTAAAAAATAAATTGGATACTGATCTTACACTAGATGAACACGAAAAACAAGAAATTATCAACAATATGGACCTTCTTAAACGAAATTTTGTTCATGTAAGCAAGAATCAAATACAATATGTTAAAATGTTAATACGGGCTTACGGAGCCACTTACTATGATGCACCAGGCGAGGCCGATGAATTGTGTGCAATGTTGACTATAAGAAACAAGGCGTGGTGTTGTTTGAGCGAAGACATGGATATGTTCGTATATGGCTGTCCTAGGGTAATTCGATACTTGAGTCTCTTAAATCATAGTGTTATCCTGTATGATTTAAAGGAAATGTTGAATATGTTGGGAATAAGTCAAAGGCAATTGAGAGAAATTTGTGTATTGTCTGGGACGGATTATAATGCGGTTGATTGGAATCAAGCATCTCTTTACAAAACATTAAAACTATTTAAAAAATATATAAAAAATAGATCATCTGCAGATGTTGAATTTTATGATTGGTTGATTGAAAACACATCATACATTGAGGATGTAGAATTGTTAAACAAAGTATACTCGATGTTTGATTTAAATAACGCGTCATATGCATTTGAAAATATAAGTATTATCAACGGCCCCATATGTAAACCAGAACTACAAAAAATATTGCGAGCTGACGGGTTCTTATTCCCTATCAAATAAATTACAATTTATATTTTTTTATTCATCTATCATCAAAAATGCTCCTGGCCTCGGGCTAATTAGAATGACGTCGATTGCACTTCCTACCACTTGCCAGAACATGATGTCAAACAATAAATGCCATGGCGCAGTTGCACTAATGTTTGCCTGCAACCAACCACAACTGTTTGTTTCTACAAATAATATAATTGCTGTCGGGACAAATGTCGCTAATAGGATAAACCGACCCTGACTAGTAATTAAACCAAACGCATCTTGAATTGCACAACCTAAAATAACAATTGTGATAAATCCAGTAAATATGACAGGCATCAAACCGATCACAAAATATCCAAACATGAAAATTGATGTGAATAAAGTAAACGCCTTCCACTTGAATAAAAATTTCGACTTTTTGGGCGTTGTTAGCTCCAAGAATGCGAATAAAAAATGAAACGTAATTATGATTGAAATTTCTTGTGCTAGAACAACTCTCGGGTTTGGTATCATGTGGCCAATTGAAGTAAACGTCTGCAATGCGAATTGCGTCCACAACAATTTGTTGATCTCAAATGCGTATTTACTATTCAATGTTGGAATCGTGTCGGGAGATACGTAACTCACACCCAACAAAAATGCAGGCACATAAGGAAGGTGTGCCAATGCGGATGCTCCTTGAGCCATAAACGGTGTAATTGCAAACGGCATCTCACAAAATTGCAAATTAACAATCGATGCCTCATCTAAATAAGAATCAATCTCGGTTGGCA
>Ga0214216_1000381_pt1 | contig 16279 bp, 15 predicted proteins | sample TroBogypolimnion_12_FD_153054 | JGI IMG/M metagenome (GOLD analysis project Ga0214216, IMG submission 153054) | Freshwater microbial communities from Trout Bog Lake, WI - 27JUN2007 hypolimnion | ecosystem: Environmental > Aquatic > Freshwater > Lake > Hypolimnion/Profundal zone | place: Trout... | reverse complement strand
ACTGAATATATGGCTTCGCCAGATATTAGAAAAATAAGTGCTTTTCCTTGGTTTCAGGCCGGTCTGGAATACAATAAGAACGCCATTGATTTCGGTTTGCGTCTGCGCGGTGAGTTTCAGCCAGCTTCTGCCCGGTTTGATTTTGATTCTTTCTTAAAAAAAGAAACTAATCAGTTTGAACTCAGAGCTTTTCTGGAACTTTATAATCAGGAGTTTAAGAAGTTAACTCCCTATAAAGATGTGGCAGGTATTGAAGCCGGCATCAGACATGATGTTGGCAACGGGCATAATTTATTTTTAATGCTTTCGGCTAAATCAGATGGTGGCGAGGTTCGTCAGGTAGTCGTCAATGTGGGGATTAATTTTTAAAACCCAAATTTAATCTATTGACAAATATTTTTATAAATGATATTTATTAAATAGTTCTTTAAATTTAAAACCAAAAATCAGACATCATGAAAAAAATCATTTTTCTTCTGGTCGTTGTGACTATGACCTTATTTTTAGCGGCTTGTCAGAAAACCATTTTGGTGGATAAACCTCAAGCGGCGGTAACGGGTGGATTATTTTTAAAGTCTGCCAAAGTCGGTGAAACGACTTCTGTTTTATATTTTGATCAAACAAGCGGAAAAATAGAAAAATTTATTTATCCTAATGATGTATTATTTGAGGTTTCTAAGGCTCAGGAAGCTAAAGTGCTCAATAATATTAATTTAGTGGTCAAAGGTTTTTCTGTTGACGCTAATTCGGCTGATTTTCAGGTTACTAATATCACCTGGAAACCGCTGACTGCCAGCGATATGGACTTAGCAACAGTTGAAGCTAAAATTTCTAAGACCGATACCGCTAAAGATATTAATATCCAAACCATTGAAGCTGAAAAAATTCCTTTTGTCGCGAGTGACTTTGCTGCTCAAGCTGAAGGGGTTGATCGTTTTAGCGGTTTGTTAAAAACAGAGACTAATGTTTTAGCCATTAAAAGCGGAAACATAGCTATCTATAATTTAACAACCGGCGAAACAATCTCAAGTAGTGGCACCGTTTTAGGCGATACTTTGTCGTTTAAAGTTGGTACCGAAGTTTGGGCCTTGAAATTTATACAGTCTTCACCGGTCGGGAATATTTTTGAATTATCCGTTTCCGGTGCAACTACGAGCTGCTATACGATAGCGAGATAAATCGCTACTATCGCGACTAATTAAAAAGCCTACCTATCTAAAAAATAGGTAGTTTTTTTATTTGTAAGTATTTAGCAAAAATGCTATAATTATTTCTGTAAATATAATTTGTAAATAAAATATCAATAAGCTCGCTCGTTACTTATTTTAAGGCACCTGCTCGCTTATCTTTTTAACTTATGCGCAGAACATCAACCGGTCCAATTTTAATCGGTGTGGCGCTGGTAATCTTAGTGGCCATCTTTGGTTATTTTGCTTATCAGTTAAACCAACAAGACAAAAAATTAAATTCTATTCAAACTTCGGTTGTTGATGATGGCGACAAGATTCAGAGTGTCGTCAACTTTATCAACACCAGTATTTCTAATGCTCAATCACAAACTAAAAAATAATTATAAACGCCCAGCCGGAAGAAAATTTTCATCTGCTGGCGATTTAAATTCTAAAACTATGAGAAGAGAAACTATTGTTCCATTAATTATTGGTCTGCTTATTGGCGCTTTATTTGTGGTTTTCTTTCAATTCAACACCACTTTAAATAACAACGCGGCTCGTATCAGCCAACTTGAACAAGCCACAGCTTCTAACACTAAGAACGTCACGGATGTGATCACTTTCATTAACAACGCTCAAAAGGGTGCTCAAGGAGCTAATACTCCAGCCGCTACAACTCCAGCTCAATAAATTATTACTGGGAAAATAAAAAAATCCTGACCTAAAAAATCAGGATTTTTTTTGTTTGGCAAGAGTCGCCAATAACTGATATAATTAAACTATGATGACTAAAATTGAGGCGAAACAACGCCTGGTAAAACTTAAAAAAGAGATTGATTTACATCGCTATAATTATCACGTTTTAGATCAAGAGTCTATTTCTCCGGCGGCACTGGATAGTTTAAAGCTGGAGTTATTTCGGATTGAAAATGACTACCCGGAGCTCATTACTCCTGATTCGCCGACTCAACGGGTAGCCGGTGAAGTTAATACCAAATTTAAAAAAGTTGTCCATACCCGGCCAATGATTTCGCTCTATGATGCTTTTTCGGAAAATGACATGCTGGAATGGGAGAATCGCAATCGTCGCTACTTAAGCCAGCCGCTCGTTGATAATTATTATTGCGAACTTAAGCTAGACGGACTGGCGGTGGCCCTCCATTATGACAAGGGCTTGCTGGTTAAAGCGGCCACGCGCGGCGACGGAAAGGTGGGTGAAGATGTGACTCTGAACGCGCGCACCATTAGCAGTATTCCGCTGCGGCTTCGGGAACCGGAACTTAAAGAACTAATTACTATCGGTTTAAAAGAAGCGGATGCTAAAAACTTTTTAAATCTACTAGCGAATAATGAAATCGAGTTGCGCGGTGAGGCAATTATGTCAAATGACGTTTTTATTAAGCTGAATCAAAAATATGCCAAAGAAGGCCGGCCGCTACTGGCTAATACGCGCAACGCAGTCGCTGGATCATTGCGCCAACTTGATTCGAAAATAACGGCGGAGCGAGAATTAGAATTTTTTGCCTATGATCTTCTAATTGCCGATTATCATCGTGGGGAGATAATTATGACTCGAGCCAGCGCGGATAAATTAGCTAATTTATTAGGCTTTAAAACAGTTAAACAAAACCGAATTTGTCACGGTTTAAAAGAAGTTTTTGATTTTTATAACTTCGTCGCTAAGAAAAGAGACAGCTTGCCTTATATCATTGATGGCACCGTGGTTAAATTTGATGATTTAAAAATGTGGGAAACACTGGGCGTTGTTGGTAAGGCGCCGCGTTACATGATGGCTTATAAATTCTCCGCTGAACAAGCGACGACGCAAGTTTTAGATGTCGTTTGGCAGGTGGGTCGCACGGGAGCGCTCACGCCGACAGCGATTTTAGAACCGGTCAGCGTGGCGGGGGCGACTATTTCTCGATCGACTTTGCATAATTTTGATGAAATTGAACGTTTGAATTTAATGATCGGTGATACGGTTATTATTGAGCGCGCCGGCGATGTAATTCCGAAAGTAGTGGAAGTTTTAACTAATCTGCGCAGCGGCCAAGAGAAAAAAATTAAGGCGCCGCGTTTTTGTCCGCGTTGCGGGCAAGAAGTGGAGCGAGTCACCGGCGAGGTGGCTTTCCGCTGTGTTAATCCTAAATGTTTTGCCGTGACCCTTCGTCAGTTAATCCATTTTGTGTCTAAAGATGCGGTCGATATGTCAGGCTTGGGTAAAAAATTAGTTGAACAATTTGTTTCAGAAGGTTTAATTAAAGACGCCGCGGATATCTATAGCTTGAAAAAATCCGATTTACTAAGTCTCGAAAGGTTTGCTGAAAAAAAAGCGGATAATGTGATGGCGGCCATTAACACTCATAAGATTATTCCGCTAGCCCGTTTTATTTACGCTTTAGGCATTCGTCATGTTGGGGCCGAAAGCGCTCAATTTTTAGCTGATAAAGTGGCACAAGAACTTAAGGACACGGAAATAACCCCGACGAATTTAGCCAAATTTTTTAATCAGACTGATTTAGAGGCCTGGCAGGAATTGGAGGATGTCGGTCCCGTGGTGGCTCAGGCGCTTTATGATTTTTGGCGCGATGAACACACTCTATTATTGCTGAAGAAATTGGAAGCGGCTGGAGTTCGCGCCCTTTTAAGTGTAAAATTAAATGGCGGCGCCTTAGCTGATAAAACTTTTGTACTCACCGGAACTTTAGACATCTTGTCCCGCAGTGAAGCCAAAAAGAAAATTATGGCTTTAGGCGGTAAAGTAAAAGACAGTGTGATTCGCGAAACTGACTATCTAGTTGTCGGCCGTGATCCGGGCAGTAAATTAGCTCAAGCGCAAAAATTAGGCGTGACCGTTTTAAATGAAGCGGACTTTTTGAAATTAATTTCATAAAAATATGGTGACTAAAATTAAAAAAATTAGCGCTCGAGAAATTTTAGATAGCCGTGGCTGGCCGACGACTCAAGCGACGGTAATTCTTGATAATGGAGTCGAGGCTTCAGCGAGCGTGCCGGCCGGATCAGATCTAAATAACTCCGAAGCGATTTTTAAAAGAGACGAAAATAAAGCGCGTTATTTTGGACAAGGCGTACAGCTGGCCGCACAAACAATCGAAAATATCCTTTCCCCGGCTTTAGTGGGAATGTCACCTTTTAAGCAGGCGGAAATTGATAAGACAATGATTGATTTAGACGGTACAGATAATAAAAGAAAATTAGGCAGTAATACTATTTTAGCCGTCTCGCTCGCCGTCGCTCTAGCCGCGGCCAAGTCAAATAAACAATCTTTGCACGAATATCTTAACGAAAACTTTTTTGAAAAGGCGGCGATGTCGATTCCGGCACCGATTTTAACTATGTTTAATGGTGGTTGCCACGCGGATACTAATTTAGATTTTCAAGAATATTTATTAGTTTTAAACGCTCACGCGGATATTTTTCAAAAAGAATCTCGACCTTATGCGGCCATGTTGCGCGCCGGGGCAGAAATCTACCATTCGCTCGGAAGTCTGCTTAAGCAATCAGATTATGACACCGATACCGGTTCGGAGGGTGGCTATGCGCCGGATATGAATTCCAGTCTACAAGCTTTAGAACTGATTATGGCGGCCACTATAGCCGCCGGTTATGACCCTAAACAGGAGGCGCGTTTAGGCTTGGATATCGGCTCCGCGGCTTTATATGATGAAGTCAGCGGAAAATATGTTTTTTCTTTGGATGATAACCATTTTACGAGCAATAATTTAGTCGGTTTATATAATGAATGGTTGCGCCATTTTCCTTTAGTTTATTTGGAAGATCCGGCGGCCCCGGAAGATAGTGAGGGTTGGCGGCAAGTAGCCGAGGAATTGGGCGATAAACTAATTTTAGCGGGCGATGATTTGTATGTTACCAGTGTTAATAAATTAAGAGCAACTTTAAAAAATAGTTTAAGTAATGCGATTGTAATTATTCCCGGACAGGTTGGTTCGTTGACAGAAACGATAGAATGCCTTAAATTAGCGAAGCGGCATAATTATAAGATAATTATCAGCCAGCGTGCTGGAGAAACTAATGATGATTTTATCGCTGACCTAGCGGTAGCTGCTGCCGCTGATTATTTAAAGGGCGGGGCCCCGGTGCGCGGCGAAAGAGTCGCTAAATGGAATCGTTTACTTATTTTAGAAGATATTATTTATGGAAACAAACGAACCAGATAATCCTGATCTGATAAAAAATAAAGCCGACTTACCTCGGCCAGTAGTTATGCTGCTGCTAGATTCTTGGGGGGTGGCGTCTTATCAGCCGGGTAATGTTTTTTTTAATTTGAAGCTTAAAAATTTTTCAGCTTTAACCAAAAATTATCCAACCGCTTTACTAAGCGCCGGCAGCCAAGATTTGGGCACTAGATATCGCAGTTTAGGGGCGGCCGGCCAATTTTCCAAGCAATTAGCTGTCGCGGGATTTTCCCAGCTTAATCTGACTGAGAGCGAAAAATTGATTTTATCCTGGCACCACTTTAATGGCGGCCGTGATAAATTATTAAATAGAGAAGAATTAAAAGTGGTTTCTTCTAAAACAGGTAAGCGCCCCGAAGATCCAGAACAGGTAATTTCGGAAATAACCCAGCTGGCCTTACGTGATATCAAAAAAGGTTTGCATGATTTTTTAATAATTAATTTGGCTAATTTAGACTTAGTTTCAGCTAGCGGTAATTTAGAATCGGCCCAGGCGGCCGCGAAAAGTCTGGATAAAAATTTAGGAAAAATTGTGGCCGCTGTTTTAAAAAATAAAGGATTGCTAATTATCACTGCCGCCTACGGCCACGCCGAAGCCATGGTAAATGCCGCCACCGAGTTGCCGGAATCAGGGATTTCCGATAATCCTGTGCCATTTATCATCGTAAATCAAGATTACCAAGGGAAAAATATCGGCTTTCCGGAAACTTTAGGTAGCGATTTAAGTTTAGTACCGGCCATCGGAACTTTAGACGATGTACCGCCGACAATCTTAAAAATTTTAAATATTACGCCGCCCGACGGTTTAATGGGAAAAAGTTTATTTTAAATAAAAACGACTTAGTTTAGAGCTAAGTCGTTTTTATTAATTAATTTGTTTTACAATTTTGATATCATATTTTTTGTTTTCCAGCCAATCATTAATTATAATGTAGACACGACTGGAAATGAATTCTTCCGGTTTAATTTTTTTAAGCTCGGAAATTGTAAACCATTTTAATTCAGAAATAAATTCATCTCTTTTAATTTGTTCCTCTGGTTTTGCTAAACATGGCGAACCTTCTTTTATTTTAGCCAGAAAAACAAATTGAGTCCAGGGTTCATTATTTTTTTGAGCCACATAGCAGCCTAATAAACTAGTAAGTTCAACTTTTACCCCAGCTTCTTCCCAGGCTTCTCGAATAGCGGCTTCAAAAATACTTTCTTCTTTAAAGTCCCCGTAAGTACCTTTAATGGTATTCCATAATGGTGTTGAATTTTTTCTAGTCTTTTCTTTTATCAGTAGGATTCTGTTTTGTTCGTCGGTAATTATGACTCCAACTTTTATTTTATAAGACATAGGAAAATATAAAAAAATGGCCAGTCTTTTAAGGCACGGCCATTTTTTGTAAACTAGAAAAGCCAGAAACCGGCGACACTGACTAAGATGCCGATAAGCGCCCCAATAGCCACTTGAAACGGAGTGTGTCCGATATGCTCTAGTTGTTTCGGATAAGAATTATCCAAAAAATCATCTTCTTTTAAATCTTTAACTAAGATATTTAAGGTCCGACCATGCTGACCTAAATAATTGCGCAGACCAATCGCATCGGTAATAACAATAGAAGCAAAGACCAATGACAGGGCAAACTCAGCGCTGTACAGGCCGATTCTTAAAGCGATAATCGCGGCCAGTGAAACGACCGTGGCGGTGTGCCCGGAGGGCATGTCCGAATAAGCGAAGATATCGCGCCAATGCAGTTTGTGCGTACCTAAAGATTTTAGGAAAATCTTGGTACCTTGAGCAAACATGAACGCAATGACCGGGAACGCAAAATACGGCAAAAGCATAGATTATAATTTAAATATCTAAATTAGTAACTTTCTTAGCGTGAGTTTGAATGAAATTTTTTCGCGGCGCCACATTATCACCCATTAACATATCAAACATCTGATCAGCCTTGGCCGCGTCTTCGTTAGTTACTTGTTTAACGATACGCTTTAACGGGTCCATCGTGGTTTCCCATAATTGTTCCGCGTTCATTTCTCCTAAACCTTTGTATCTTTGAATATTAATTTTAACCGCTTTCTTTTTATCACCCTTAACTTCATCATTAGTTTCTTCGCCATCTTCGCTATCAATAATCTCTGTTTCACCATCATCATTCTCTTCAACCACTTCAGCATCATCAGGTACGCCACCCATTTCGGTTACTAACTTTAATTTTTCTTCATCACTGTAAGCATAATGAACGGTGCTGCCTTTTTTTAGCTGATAAAGTGGTGGTTGAGCAATATAAATATGGCCGCCTTCAATTAAGTGTGGGAAGTGTCGGAAAAATAAAGTTAGTAGTAAGGTTCTAATATGAGCGCCATCGACATCGGCATCAGTCATAATAATAATGCGGTGATATCTTAATTTATCCACATCGAATTGATCATCGATGTTGGTGCCCATGGCAATCACTAAATTTTTAATTTCTTGGTTAGCTAGCATCTTATCAAGTCGAGCTCTCTCCACGTTTAAAATTTTACCACGTAGCGGCAAAATGGCTTGAAAATGACGATTACGTCCTTGTTTAGCAGAGTTATGAACAAATACGCCGCTGGCTAGAGCGAAATTGTGAGTACCGGGAACTTCAATATCATAAACATCAGCACGTTTGTTTAGCTTAACAATTTTTTTAATTTTATGATTGTATAGCTGAACCGCTTCTAATAATTTGTTTTCGTCGGAAGCAAAAAAACGATTTGTTAAAGTGTCTAATTTTAATAAATTAGTCTCTCTTTTTTGTTTACGGATCGTTTCATACCAAGCTATAGTCCCATATTTTTCCAATGTTTGTTTCATGACTGACATTGAGTGACGGTAATAGGTTTCGTTGTAAGCTTTTTTTCTATTTTCTCTAAAGCTTTTTGTCCATTGTTTTTTGGTTTCTTCGGCGCGCCAAGCTAAAAGTTCTTCATTCATCCATTGCTCTTTAGCTTTATCTGACAATATATTTTTATGCTCAGGGTGCTCGGCGAAAAACTTGGTGACTTTTTCTGCTTGTTTTTTCTTATTAGAAGCATCGGCCCAATATTCTTTTTGAGCTTCATTCAATAATTTATTACTATTTTCTCGATACTTTGCATTGCTATTATAAAAGTCTAAAAACTTTTTAGCCATAAATTTTTTGTACTCCTCATTTTCCCATTGCCTTTTGGCTCTAGCGCTTAACATTTCTGTCATTTTTGGAGCACTCATTATCTGGCTTACTTTTTCTTTATATTCTGGTTTTTGGTGGGCAAGCTTGGCTTTTTCTTTGACATCTTTTCTGAGTAAGCTCATGTGGATCATTTTTTGGTGATAAGCCATGTGATCTGTTCGGTGCATTCTGATTATATTGTCAGGATTATTGTTTAATTTATTGAAATCAACATGATGTCTGTTTAAGCCCTCTGATTCAGAATAATAATTATTTTCCAGATTATATCTATCGGCAAGAACATGGGCGAACACCCAATTTGAATTAGCCGGGTTTAATACCATGGGGTAGCCTTCAATGGCAATATGACCTTCTTTTTTAGAAAGTTTTTCATATAAAGGCATTAGAGATAGACCCGACTTCAAATCTTTGGCCATTTTATAACGGCCATCACGCAACATGAATTTATGATCTGGAGTGCAAATTATTTCTTCGTCATTATCCAAGATAACTTTTATAACCTTGGCGTCATTTTTGGTTATTCGGGGGTTTATTATTTGCCCAATACCGATATTTCCATCTTCTTTAATGGTGTAGCAATAGTTTTTCTTGCCCCTTTTATCTTCTTTGACTAAATTTTTAAAAGATAAGTTTCGTCCATCCGTTAATTTTATTTTAGTGTTAGAAGAAAAACAGCCTCCAGCACTATCGCCTTCCACAATATATAATTCACATTCTTCAGGATGGCGAGATGAACAATCAGCTAGTTTACCGGGTAAAGTCATACCTTCTAAAGCGCCTTTTCTAAGAATTGTCGCCCGTGCGGAGCGAGCCGCGAGCCTAGCCTGCGAAGATAACACGCATTTACCGATAATCGCTTCCGCCTCTTTCGGATTTTCCTCCAGGAAAGTATTAAACGCTTCACCAAAAGTTTGTTCGACGTAAGTTTTCATTTCCGCGTTGCCTAGTTTGCCTTTAGTCTGGCCTTCAAACTGAGGGTCGGGCAGCTTAACACTGATAATAACCGTTAAGCCTTCGCGCACGTCTTCACCGGTTAGATTTTCTTGTTTTTCTTTCAGTAAATTTTTACCGCGGCCGTAATTGTTTAGAGTTCGAGTGAGTGCGGTTCTAAAACCAACCATATGTGTTCCACCCTCAGGGTTATGGATATTATTGGCAAAAGCAATGGCCGTTTCGTTATATTCATCATTATATTGCAAAGCAATTTCGACTTTGCAATCGCTGACATCTTTGTCAATGTAAAAAATCGTATCGTGTTTTTTAGTTTTACCACGATGTAAAGATTTGACGTAGGATTTAATGCCACCTTCAAAATGAAATTTATATTTTTTAGCACGATGGCCTTCGCGCTCATCGCTGATATTAATGGTAATACCTTTAGTTAAGTAGGCCTGCTGCCTTAAGCGGTCTAAAATTTTACCCCAATTATATTCGAGTTCGGTAAAGATGGTCGGGTCAGCTTGAAAAGTGATTGTGGTTCCGTTTTCTTTATTCTTGCCCACTTCTTTAACGGGGGCCTGAGGAATGCCGATTTTAAATTCTTGCATGTAAGTTTTGCCATCTCGACGCACCTCCGCTTTAAGATAAGTGCTTAGAGCATTAACCACCGAGACGCCCACACCATGAAGACCGCCGGAGACTTTATAGCCGCCACCGCCAAATTTTCCGCCGGCGTGAAGTTTAGTTAAAACGGTTTCCAGTGCCGAGATGCCAGTGGCTTTCATTTTATCAACCGGAATACCGCGGCCGTTATCAGCGACCGATACCATATTATCTTTACCTAAGACAACTTTGATTTCAGTAGCATAACCAGCCATCGCTTCATCAATGGAATTATCAACCACTTCCCAAATTAAATGATGCAAACCGGCCGATGAAGTGGAGCCAATGTACATGCCGGGACGTTTTCTAACAGGGTCTAGCCCTTCAAGAACGGTGATGGCATCGGCGCCATAGCTATTTTTTTTGTCTTGTTCACTCATAAACATAAAAAACACCCATAGATTAGGAGTATTTCAATTAATTTTAAAACTATTGTTACTTCCATTATAGCAGGGAAATCGGGGTTTAGCAAACCTTTAAGCGTTGACAACAACAGAAATATGTACTAGTATTTCAAAATTATCGAACCTTAAAAAAACAAAAAATATGGATAAAATAAATCAAAAAATTTTTTCATTTTTATGGCAGAAAATCCAAAATGGCGCTTGTCTCGGAACGGATATTGTTAGTAAACAAGATGTTGGTTTAGCTTCCGATTATGATATTCCGGTTATTTGGCTGCACAACAATAGATTGGGTGCCAAAATTATGGCTTTTCTAATAACTTCTGGTGGGCAGACGAAAGAATTCACCTATTTATCTTATCAGGGGCAAAAGGATCAAGCTAATCGAATAATTGATCGTAAATTTTTTGGTCGAATCAGGGGCGGGAAATATGCTACTTCATTTATATTTCCACCTGAGGCTTTAGTCGCTTTTAATCGTGGTAATGTAAAAGCGGCCTTATCAAGCATTGATCAAAGAATCGCCGAATTAAAAAAAACCGCCACTGATGATTTCGTCTTAGAATGTATTAAAAGCCGGCCATACCGAAAAACTAATGTTAGTACTAAGATTTTCGAGGCCACTTTTAAATCAGTCAGGACTATCTCTGGCGGTTTATATGGTCTGGGTAAAAATCGCAAGCACTAAGTAAACATTAAAACTATCAGTAAAATGGCTCTAAGCAATTAGGGCCTTTTTTATTTTATTTATCGGCTTGTAATAGATGAGATTTGCTACCAATTGACATAAATAAGATAATATGATATAGTCTTGATATTGTAGTGAACATTAAAAAAGAGATTTAAGCTAATTTAAGTATCTATTAAGATTCTAGGAGCTGGAGTTTTAATAGATATTTAAATTAGATTCACTTAAATTTTAAAAAGATGAAAAAGTTAAATTTTGATGTTACTACGGTTTGCTCAATTTTTTCAATTGCCTCTATGGTGGTTTTTGTGATTTCTGCCGGCCTATTTCTGTATTCAAAGGCGCCAATTTTTGACACAATTGGTGTCATTAGCTTGACGACGATGTTTCTACCGTTTCTTATTACTCAGGTTACTTTAACCGCGGGGGCTGATGGTCCGTTTGTCCAAGCCGGCGAAATGCCTAAAATTTTGAGCTGGCTTTTTTACCTCGTAATCTTTCCGTTTGTTAATGCTTGGGTTTTTAACGGGGCAAATGGTTTATTTGGATTCATTCCATCTCATCATTTGGTAGATGGCGTATTAAGAAGAGGTTACGATCGTCAAGAAGCCTTACTTTATATAGGAGCTTCATATTTATCGTTAATTATCGCCGGACTCATCTGGCGAACAATTAGAAAACGCTATCAATCGGCTGTCTAAACAATTTAGGTTGAAAAGGAGACTTGCAAAAGCCTCCTTTTTTCTTGGTAAAAATAACCTTTTCTAACAATTTTATGATTTTGTGCTATTATATAAGAACTATAAATAATTAAAAAACCTATGTCTAAAATATTAGTAACCGGCGGCGCGGGGTTTATCGGTTCGACTTTAGTTGATAAATTAATTAGTGAAGGCCACGAGCTGGCCGTTTTGGATAGTTTAGTTTCCGGCAAGCGTGATTATATCAACCCTAAAGCTAAATTTTTCGAAACCGATATTTGTTCGATTGAGGTTGCGCAAGTTTTTGAAATTTTTAAGCCGGAAATCGTTTATCATTTAGCGGCGCAAATTGACGTTCGGATTTCTGTCAGTGATCCCGTCTTAGACAATCAAGTTAATGCGCTGGGCTCGCTTAATATTTTAGAAAACTGCCGCAAGGCGGGAGTGAAGAAAATTATTTTTTCCTCAACCGGCGGCGCAATTTACGGCGAGGCCCAGGAAATTCCCACCACTGAAGCCGCTCCGACTTATCCGCTGTCGCCCTATGGTATTCACAAATTAACGACCGAAAAATATTGCAAATATTATCATGAAGTCTATGGTTTAGATTATACGATTTTGCGTTTTGCTAATGTTTACGGCCCGCGCCAGTATAAGGGCGGCGAGGCGGGCGTGGTGGCGATTTTTATTGATCACGCCGCTAACAATAAAGATTGCGTAATAAATGGCGATGGCCTGCAGACCCGCGATTATGTTTATGTTGATGATGTGGTGGCCGGCTTAGCCAAAGCCAAAGAAGTAACTTATCAGGGTGAAATAAATATTGGTTGCGGCCAGGAAGTAACCGTGTTAGATATTGTTGCCGCTATTTCTAAGGCTCTGGGTTCAGAATTTGCGCCGCCACACGCACCGGCTAAATTGGGCGAACAAAGACGCAGCTGCCTGTCTTACGCGCTGGCTAAAAAAATCTTAAGTTGGGAGCCGCAAATTAATATTACCGAAGGCGTTAAAAGAACGCTCGCTTGGACTAAAAATTTAAATTCCTAAATATGAAAAAACTATTTATTGCTAACTGGAAAATGCAGCTGGATTACAAAGAAAGTTTAACGCTGGCTAAGTCATTTAATAAAACTTTTAAAAAAACTAAAAATGAAATTGTTGTGGCTCCAGATTTTTCTTCTCTAAGCGCTGTTTCAGAAATTTTAAAAAAATCGCCGCTTAAATTAGGGGCTCAAGATGTGGCTTCAGAAATGTTGGGCGCTTATACCGGAGAAGTTAGTCCCAAATCTTTAAAACAATTAAGCGTTAAATATGTTTTAATCGGCCACAGTGAACGCCGGCTTTATTTTAAAGAGGACGCTAGCCTGCTCAAGACAAAATTACAAACTTCAATCGCTGCCGGCTTAACGCCAGTTTTATGCATCGGTGAAAATTTAGCGGCTCATAAAGCTAAAAAAACTCACAGCGTTTTACGCCATCAACTGGAAGAAATTCTGTCCGGACTTAAGATTAGCAGTGATAATTCCTTAATCATTGCCTATGAGCCAATTTGGGCTATCGGTAGCGGCCAAGCAGCCACCTCGGCGGCGGTCGAAGCAACTCATGTTTTTATTAAAGGCGTGCTGGCCGAAATTATCGGTCAGATTCCCAAAGTCTTATATGGTGGTAGTGTTAGCGCAAAAAATGCCGCTGATTTCCTGGAATGGCCGAATATCGACGGTTTATTAGTAGGCGGAGCCAGCCTTAAGGTTGACGAATTTTCTAAAATCGTTAATGTTTAAGAGAACCATAAATATATGTTAGTCACATTTTCCATTATTTTAGTTTTAGCTTGCCTGATTATTATCGCCACAATTATTTTTAAGAAGTTTCCCGCTTTAGCAATTTTAGATGTGGAAAACATTCCCGGACAAAAAGAAGCCAAATTTAAAGAACAGATTATCAAGAAAAGATTAGAGCGGGATTTTGCCAAATGGGGACAAGTTTTTGTCAGGGTGTGGCATTTTTTAAACGCCTTATCTTCCGGTCCCTTACACGCGGCTTATAATAAATTAAAAGCCCTTAAGGATTTTTATCGCAAGAGTAAAAAATTAACCCTATCGCAGCGCCGGGAGCATATTCGGAATTTATTTAGGTTAGCGGAAGATAGTTTAAAAAATAATGATTTAGATGAAGCGGAAAAAAGTTTAATTGAAATAATCAGTTTGGAACAAAAAAACCTGCCGGCCTTTATTGCTTTAGCGGATGTCTATACTAAGGGCAAGAAGTGGGCCGAAGCGCGCCAAACTTTAGGTTATGCTTTAAAATTAACTAAAGCTTCTAAGGACGAACATTTTACCGGCGATACTCCTTTGCAGGAAATTCATTTTTCATTATCTTGGGTGAACGATAATCTGGCGGATTATTCTGAGGCCTTAGAACATATTCGCGAAGCTTTAGAATTTGAGCCTAATCAGCCACGTTATCTGGATTTAGCGCTGGACTTAGCGATTAAACAAAAAGATAAAAAATTCGCTATGGAGATGCTTGATCGTTTACGCGAGGTTAATCCGGATAATGCCAAATTAAATGAATGGGCCGATAACATTGCGGAGATTCCCGAAATTATTGAAGAGGATGCCGAAGAAACTGTTGAAGAAAATTCCTCTCTTGAATAATTTAGTTAAATCATTTATGATAAAACTCGTTAGATAAAAAAACTAATAAGCCGTCTTAGCTCAGCTGGTAGAGCATCTCCATGGTAAGGAGAAGGTCTCGGGTCCGAATCCCGAAGACGGCTCAGAAAAAAAAGAAATCGACTCTGGCGGTCGATTTTTTTGTGCTTTTGATTTAAGCCTCGAATTTTGCTATATTAGTCAGGTTATAATATGAAACAGATTGAAGCCTTAAATATTTTAAAGTCGGGGCATAATGTCTTTTTAACCGGTTCGGCCGGCTCAGGCAAGACTTTTTTATTAAACGAATTTATTACTTATCTTAAATCGGAAAATATTGCCGTCGGTGTGACGGCGAGCACGGGGATTGCGGCGACTCACTTAAGCGGTCGGACCATTCATTCTTGGTGCGGTTTAGGCATTGAAGAAACTTTAAACCATCAAGTTAAAAGTCTGATTGCTAAAGGTGATTTAAAACAGCGTCTTAAAAAAGCTCAGGTTTTAATTATTGATGAAATCTCAATGTTAAGCGCGAGCCGGCTGGATTTAGTGGATGCGATTTGCCAGCTCGTGCGCAAAAATAGCCATCCTTTCGGCGGCCTGCAAATAGTTTTAAGCGGCGATTTTTTTCAGTTGCCGCCGGTCGCTCGGGGCAGTGAAGATAAGCGCTTTGCCTTAGAAGCTGAGGTTTGGTCCAAGATGAATTTAAAAATCTGTTATCTCGAAGAACAGCATCGCCAGGAGGATAAAAAGTTTTTTGCTTTGCTTAACGCTTTACGCGGGCGGCAAAATTTAGCTGATGTTAAAAAATCTTTAAGCGCTCGCTTAAACAAAGAGGTGAAATCTAAGATTAAACCAACTAAACTTTATACGCATAATTTTGATGTCGATTCTTATAATGATTTGGAGCTCGGTCGTCTTCGGGGTGAGTCTAAATTTTATGAAATGCGTTATCAAGGCCTGCCTAATTTAGTGGACAAATTAAAAGGCGGCTGCTTGGCGCCGGAAGTTTTAGAACTTAAAATTGGCGCCGTCGTGATGTTTGTCAAAAATAATTTTAAGGAATTTTATGTTAACGGCACCTTGGGTAAAGTAATCGGCTTTGACGAAGATAGCGGCTTTCCCTTGGTCGAGACCATCAAAGGCGACGTGATTGAAGCTAAAAGGGAAAGTTGGGCGGTTGATGACAGCAGCGGTGTGCTGGCTTCGATTAGTCAAATTCCGCTGCGGCTGGCTTGGGCGATCACGATTCATAAAAGCCAAGGCTTAAGTTTAGATTGTGCCGAAATAGATCTTAGTAAAACTTTTGAATATGGCATGGGCTATGTGGCTTTATCTCGGGTGCGCTCTTTAGCTGGTTTAAAATTGCTTGGTTTAAATAATTTAGCCCTCGAGGTTAATGAAAAAATGATTGAGTTTGATGAGCAATTACGCCAGCAATCAGAAACGGATTTACAGGAATTTCGGGAAGGGCGCAGTTATAAATTAACTTTGGTTTAAAAAATTGACTCCTTAAAGAGTCTTTTTTGTTTAATATCAAACTAAATATAGGCCTTGTTTTAGGTACACACATTTTGCACTCTGGCCAAGGCCTCATTGGGGGTAAGACCATCTAAAGCACAATGTTCTAAATTATTATAATAAACATTCCAT
>Ga0214216_1000371_pt1 | contig 16577 bp, 10 predicted proteins | sample TroBogypolimnion_12_FD_153054 | JGI IMG/M metagenome (GOLD analysis project Ga0214216, IMG submission 153054) | Freshwater microbial communities from Trout Bog Lake, WI - 27JUN2007 hypolimnion | ecosystem: Environmental > Aquatic > Freshwater > Lake > Hypolimnion/Profundal zone | place: Trout... | reverse complement strand
AAAGAAAGAAAGAAAGAAAGAAAGAAAGAAAGAAAGAAAGAAAGAAAGAAAGAAAGAAAGAAAGAAAGAAAGAAAGAAAGAAAGAAAGAAAGAAAGAAAATGTTGCAAGAAGACAAAGCCAAATATGCAGCAGACACAATCAATAAACCCGATGATGATAATAATCAATGCATTGCATATAGAACAGATAGAACTCAATGCGTTCGCCGTAAAAAAATCGGTGGTTTATTTTGTGGAGTGCATTGTAAGAAATTCCCCGATGCCGATGCACAGACAATTTCTACAATGGCATCGCAAAATATGGCACTTAAAGTCACCGTTTGGATCCAAGAAATATTAGGAATTCCATATTATTTTGATGATAAACATAATGTTTATGATACAAAACAAGTTTTGGAAAATATATCAAATCCAGCAATAATTGGGAGATGGAAATATCACACAGATGATGACAGAAACGATACAGGGTCGGGTCATGGTGATGTCCCCGTCCATTATGAAATTATCTTTTCATGATAAATATAAATATATACGTAATGGTTTGTAATTTGTGAGTTTGTATTTTGGTTTGTATCTAAATTCACTACCAACTGAGTTCAGATACCGAAGAATCACAAATGGATTGGTTCGTATCTGAATTGATGAATCAATGCGAGTTCAGGCGCCGAATAAATAAAATGGATTAATGATATATGGATTTAAACAGTTTAGTTGATTCTACAAGAACCGATAAGAATACGACTCATTCGTATTTGGATTTATATCAAATACTATTAGGTTCAAAAAAAGAGACCGCTCAGAATGTACTGGAAGTTGGAATTCAGCAGGGTGGAAGTATAAAATTATGGAGAGATTTTTTTACGAATGCAAATATCTATGGACTAGATGTCATGCATATAGATGATGTTTGGAGTATAATTAAAACCGATGACAGAATCAAGTTATATACTTCTACTGATGCATATGATGAAGAATTATTTAAATTAAACTTTTTAGAGCAAAACATCAAATTTGATTTTTTATTGGACGATGGACCCCATACATTGAAATCAATGGAGTCATTTATACAATTATATTCGCAAATAATGGCTGATGGTGGAATTCTTATAATTGAAGATGTCCAAGATTGGAACTGGATTGAAATTCTTAAAAATAGTGTCCCTGAATATCTGAAACAATATGTGCAAGTTTACGACCTAAGAAATAAAAAAGGTCGGTATGATGATATTGTGTTTACAATTGATAAAAGTTCCGAAAGTTTCCAATAAAAATATATTACATTATGAACACGTTGAACCGAACAATACAAAAAAAAATAGATACAATATAAATCAACAATGCATTTCATTACGTTGGATGAGTTTCAACAATTATTCTCAGCACCAATACCAACATTTGCGAATTTTAAACGAAATGCCGTCGTCAAAACATCTTCTCGTGTCGTTCCATTAAAGGAATATATTCAAGGAAAAAAAGTGGTAGAAGAAGATTTGAAAAATATTCATCAATTTATTGTTCATAAACATGAATATTTGGCACGATTTTATAAAATGTCACTTCGTCTGGTAGATATCACTCAACTTCAAAATGAAATCCATATGCCATCATCCGAATTGAGTAATAATAAATTAAATAATTACAAAAACATTGTTAGAAACATGTATTATGATCATATTTTAGAAAAAACACAATCTGGTATTGGCGGAATTCCGACATATTGGTCCGTTTTATGGGGATTAATTGAAAAAAATGAAATTGATTATAAAATATTAACACCAAGTTCACTTTTCTATATTCGGACAAATAGAATGAGTGGAGTTTTATCATCTCTTTTTTTTCGTTCATCCATTATGAACCCGTATTTTGTATATTCATTGTATTTTGCGACAAAGATGAAAACACGCCAAACGCGAATTTTTTCACCAACACTTGGATGGTCATCGTATATGATGGGATTCTTATCTACAAATCAAGTTAGTCATTATGTTGGAACAGATGTCATACCCATTGTATGTAAGAAAACGGCACAATTTGCAAAGGAATATTTTCCCGAGGTGAATGTAGATATTTATTGTACACCATCGGAAGAATTGCGTGCAAATAAAGCATTCATTACTAAATATAAACATTTTTTCAATATTATTTTCTTTTCGCCACCATATTATGATATGGAAACATACGACGGCAAATTACAAAGTGTCGCTAGATATACATCCTATGAAGAATGGTTGAATAAATATTGGGAAAAAACGATTCAATTATGTCAATTAGTACTAGCACCAGGCGGAAAAATGATTTATATTATATCTGATTATGGTGATTATCCACTAGTTAAAGATATGAATGCAATTACAACAAAATATTTCAAAATCATTAAAAAACAAAAAATGTTGAATAGAAATGTTCATGTTACGTCGGATAGTCATCGTGAAACTGGTGAATGGATATTCACATTTACGATAATATAAAATAATTTTTATATTATTTTGTAAATTAAGATTGTCGCCGTTCAAGAATTCCTTATAGAGAACGCACGTGATGGTCTACTGGCACTGGATTAAAGAGTCGTATATGGGGCTTCGCCCGCCTGATTTCTTCTCTAGAGAGTTGGATTTCATGGATTTATTCGCCCTGCTGGATTTTGCAGATTTATTGTATTTTGATTTTGGGGATTTATTGGATTTCCTAGTGGCTGTGGATTCTTTCAACTTTCCCACATTGGGCGATGGTATTGTCACACTAGATATTCCATATTTTACATTACGTAAACTCTCTCGTTGTTGCAAAACACCGTTTTCAATACGATTTTTTCTGATCTTTTCGCCCGTTTTAGCATTTCCCTCATTTCCCTTATTTCTTCCATTCCGCCCATTTCTACTCTTTTTGTTTGTCATCCGAGTTCTAGCAGGTCGGGGTTTCTCGTCGGAAATAGGTTTTTCAATATTTGGTCGTCTATCCGATATTAACATATTATCTGTTAGTTTAAAAACATCTTCCATTAATTTGATGTATAATGGCGGAGTTCCTGAACTATTCAATTTTTCCATTATCTTGGCATTATACGCCTTTTTTATTTTTTTGGCATATTCGTCAACAAACGAAGATACACTGGCATAGACTTTCATTTTTTCTTTCATAATGAATATTGCAGAGTCGTATTGTTTTTTTATTCCTTCCAGTTTTTCATAAAGACTCTGATTACCTGATTCTTTTTGAAATGTTCTACTTAATTTATATTCCAATGATTCTAATGTATCATTATCAGTCACTGGAAATACAAAATCTACATTGATCAAATTTGTAGGCCGTAAACTTTTTCTCTGTCCCATTTTTTCATTGATACTTATTACTTTATTCAAAGTTTGATTTAGTTGAGATATACAATCATTTTCAATTGTAGGCATTTTTTCGTAATTTTTCAAAAACAATGTATAAGTTATTAAAATATCCAATTCTGTTTGGATTGGCTTGAATTGTGTATTTGATTCAAATAAAGTATTCTCTAATTTCTTCATTAGATTTAATTCGGTAAAAATCTCAGTCATTGATGAAAGTAAACTATCGGCTTTGGTTTGGTTATCTACAGTTTCAAAACTTTTATATAAATGTCGGGAAATTTTGACCAATTCAGTTAATAAATCATATTGACGACGAGGAGGAAGAAGGGGAGGTTTAGGAGTAGGAGGAGTACCGTAATATTTGCGAAAACTAGATATAAACTGTTCCATTTTTGTTTTAATGCGTAATCGTTCATCAATAATTGGAATGTATATACCAATCAATGGTGATATTTTGCATTTATTATCTGGGTCTGTACCCTCATCATCATCATCATCATCATCATCATCATCGTCGTCGTTGTCGTCATCCTCCCCCTCCCCCTCCTTCTCACCTTTTTTATTCTGTGGCTTGTAATACCGAAAAAATGTCGGAACGTTTAATGACAAGGCATGAATATAAGCAAGCTGATCACCAGATAAAAAAAGAGTTTTCATGTGAAGTTTTTCATTGATTAGTTTGGCGGTAATTGCAGTCCCATGATCACCCGATGATTTTAATCTCCATATGAGAGTATAAATAAATTCTTGTTTCTTTTTTTCATCTATACCACTAATATTGATGAGATTATCTAAAAAGTGTGTCAATTCGGAAAAAGAACGTTTATGATTTTCGTCAATTATATCAGGTTCATATCCTTGATTTTTTAATAATGCATAACTTAATACTTCTACTGGATATCCACCTTTATTTAATATAAAATAAGAAGTTGCATTTCCATTATTAGATGTCATAGGCGTAACTGATAATGCGGCCGAAAACCGTACAGATTTTTCCTTTGTTCTAGATAAAATAACTTCATTTTCAATAATATTCAATTTTGTGCTTTTTTCAATACAAAGTCGTAATTTGATGGAAACATTTATTTTGAAATATTCCTCAAGATATTTATTTATCAAATCATCATAAATTTCATCATAAAACGACTTATTCGTTTCTGTATAGCGTGAATCAAGGGCATAAAATTCCATCTCATTTGATATAAATTCACCATCAATTATCAATTTCAATCCAGATTTATCTATGTTATCTCTTCCATCAAATAAATTTGATTCACCAATACCATATAATGTTTTTGGATCCCATATGTTGCATAAACTACAAACTTGATTAACATTGGCTTTTTTTTTATTGATAGATGCACATGCATCCAAAAGAAAATATTCAAATTTATGCCTTCTGATATGTTCATACATTTGTTCGCGAGTATTTAATGCATCTTCATCAAATAACAATTTTCTAGAGATGTTGGATTTCCATTTTTCTGGTATTGGTTCATCGTAAAAATAAGATGTGGTACCATTTTCATAATCACCCAATTCTTTCCGTAATAAAAACTTGTCTTTAATTAAATCTTCAAATTTCATTGGTGCTTGATGATAATAATCATATAATGGGTCGTCTAGTGATATATTTGGGTAACCACCCAATTTGTAAATGTCTTTTAAAGTATTTTTTTCAATTTCCAAAAGTTGTAATGAACGTTCAATTGGAGAAGCATTATTTCCAAGATGAGGGAAAATGGAATTTCTTTCGTTTTTTCCAAAATCATGTTGTGTATCTGCTATTCCGTATTCAAGCACCCATGAGATATCATCCATTGAAACTTTCTTACTGCCGCCTCCGCCGCCGCCTCCGCAGCCGCCACCTCCACCAATTATTGGACGAATACGTTGCGACGATGAAGAGGGAGGAGAATGGGGGGATATCTGTATAGAATTCATCATCGTTTCTATTGCAGTGTAATATTCAGCGGTTACATTAGCAAGTTCGTACATTACTTGTTCTGTTTTTAATAATGTATGTGCATAAAACCGTTCTAAAAAATAATCATAATTTGAATTTATGGGGTTTGTTTTAGTTGAACTGGAATCGGAGTTAGATTTGAATTTGAATTTGGATTTGGACTTGGATTTGGAAACTACTATATTTGCTATACCGTGGGGTGAACCTCTTGGTGCCGACATTTATCCGAGTTACTTATTTATATATATACATGTTTTTGATTTGGATTCAGGCATGGCGGCGGCGGCTCAGACATAATTGAAAAAAACATATAAAGGCCAATGTCGTATAGAGTGTATAAATGGTATATACTGGCCGCGTAAAATGGTTCAATAAGAATGATGGACACGGCTTTATTCGTAATGTTGATGACCCATCCCAAGAGATTTTTGTTCATCATACTGAACTCAAAGTAAAGAGTGATTGTTTTCGGTACCTTACAGAAGGCGAATATGTTGAATATGAAGTTGGTCTAGCTACGAATGATAAATATACGGAGCAAGCAAAAAATATCACTGGAATTAGAGGAGGAGATTTACTTTGTGAAGTCAAACGCGTATTTATAAAACACCCTAGTACTGCAGGTCATACTCCTGCCCTTGCCCCGACCCCGACCTCTACAACTCCTAGTACTAAGAAAATGAACATGACCAACCAGAAACAAGTACGAACCATATCAGCTGGCCAAACTACAACTGCACCAGCCGTCACCACCGCACCAATCGTCTCCTATTCAACCGTCACTGCATCAATAGTTTCCATTCCAACCGTTTCCATCGCCCGTGGTCACCGTTGAAATTGATACTTTTTGTTTTCGGACAATGAATGAATAAATAAAGAAAGAAAGAAAAAAACAGACTCAGTTGAAGCCCCAATAATCGTAACATCATTTGATACGAATGATGTTACGTTCTTACGTTCAATCCATCACAAAATAACTATATCCGTATCATATGGGAAGGTTTACTATAAGCGTACGATTGCATGCAATGTACGTATATGGCGACCCACCGTCACATACTAATCTAGATGTAGGTAATTCCATCATACTACCGGATGATCCGATTTCACTGATTAGAACATATATTAAATCAGCAGTAGGATTACATCTAGGCAATATAAAACAAAAATTCAGAATTCGCCTTGCTATAGAATCAATTTCAGGACAATGGAGAGAATTAGGAATGCCATTGACACAAATACATCAATCAAATCCTTGGATAAATCCTACTAACCTTGTCCCCAAATTTGATAAACGAGAAATTGATGATACATTTCTGTTGTTAAATTATTTTGGAGAAAACGAATCAAATAACAATAACGTGAATAATGTAATTTATGCATATGTAGATAGAAATGTTTCTAAATTAGATTTTGTTGGTGAATCAAATATTGTATTGCCCTCTGAAAAAGAACGCAATCAATTGCGCAAATTGTATAAAGAGGGTGAAGAGATGGGAAAGGGCAACTATAAGAAAAAAAAGGCCAGGACACGAAGAAAAAAAGGAAAGATGAAAGAAGACGATGAAGACAACGAAGATGACGAAGACAATGAAGACGACGAAAACGAGGATGAAAATGACAATGTTATAATTGAAAGTGGTTTCAAAAGTATAATTGTAGAATTAACTACCCAATACTTGAATTTTCCATTATCAGTTTTATTTGAATCATTCAGTGCTAGCCAAGATTATCCTTTTATAAAATATTCTCCTGGTCCAGGGCAAGAAAAGTTTTTCAAGTTATTTTCAACACAGAAGGATGATGATGGACATAAAATTCCTTTTTTGACAACGGCAAAAATTAACAATTTAGACAAGATTAGAAGAATAGTAGGTAGTACTAGTAGTAGTAGTAGCAATAGAGATAAAAGAAGTGATGGTGATCCTGGTGGTGGGGGGGGACGAGGTTATTTGGGTATTTATATACAATCGTATAGCGCTAATGTTTTCGTAATGTTCAATGAACATGGAACAATTCATGTGCACTGTATTGAGAATGATGTGGACATGAATTCTGGTTTATTGAACGTTGACGCGAGTCTCAGTGTAATGAATAATTTATTTGTGACTATTTCATTGAATATTGGATTATCTGGATTTTCGTTACCAAAAGTATCGTCATTGACAAATTGTATAAATGGTAATGGTTCATTTTCATTTTTATGGAGAGTTAAAAATGATGCATTGTTGGAGAATATTAAAAAGAAAAATTTCATTTTTAATACGGGATTAAAATTAAAAACTAATAAAGGTGGTTATCGTGAATATAATGATATTCTTTATTTACGAGCAAGAGATGACCCTAAATATAATTTACCAATTGTAAAAATTAAATACAATGTAGCAGACAAAACTACGGAAATTAGTATTTCGTCAATTACATCATTTTGGTACATTCAATTGATGTCGTTTTATATAAAATCGCTATGTCAACCATTGTCTGTAGAACCTGTAGTACATGTAGAACCAGTAGTATTATCTCAAAATGTGCCGATAGCGGCGGTGAATATGGCTGTTCGGGCCGATGATGTAGAGGTGGATAGGAAAAATGACGCTGATTCAGAAGATTCAGAAGAAGATTCAGAAGAAGATTTGGAAGAAGATTTGGAAGAAGATTCAGGAAATGAAGAGGTGGAGGAGGATGACGACGAGATAGACGACATGAAAGACAAGATAGACGACACCAAAGATATTGATAAACTAGATGCTGCTGCTGCTGCTGCTGCTGCTGCTTCCGATACGGAAGACGAAGAAGACGATGTAGAAGAGGACGGGGATGAGGGCCTGGATGATGGAAAAATGAAGTATGACGATGACGATGATAATGTTGATGATGCAGTAGATGACGATGAAGATGATTATTATGGCGGTGCGCCAAAACAGCAACCACGTGAAGGACCTGTTTTGGCACGTTTAAAAGCAAAAGTTGAAGGACCAAAATGGATAGGATATGCTACTAGATGTCCTGCCAATGATCATCGTCAACCAATTGTATTATCTAAAGATGAACTTGCTCAACAAAATCCAGATGCTTCACATCCTGCACTTGAACAAAATGGTCAATATTATATTTGTCCTCGTTATTGGTGTGTAGCTACAAACATGGCAATGACAGAAGATGAAGTCAAAGATGGTAAATGTAATGGGAAAACAGTTCCAGATGATGAAAATTTATTACATTTCAATAAACCAAAATTACATCATAGTGCAAAATTACGACCAGGTGAACCAGATAAATATTTATATAGTTATCCTGGTTTTTTAAAGGGGGCAGATGGTGCAGATGGTGATAAAGGTTATAAATATCCATGCTGTTTTAAAAATGATCATAGTATACCAGCAAAACCAAGACCTAACAAAAAGACAGCAGCAGCAGCAGCAGACCCGCCACTAGTACCTAAAACACCGCCAGTAGTACCTAAATATAATAAAAAGGATGAAGAAGAAGCAAAAGAAGAAGCAAAAGAAGAAGAAGCAGATGATGGTAAAGAAGATAACGACAAAGACAATAAAGATGGAAAAGAAGCAGAAGAAGAAGAAGAAGAAGAAGAAGAAGAAGAAGAAGAAAAGGATGAACCTAGAAAGAACAAAGAGGATGAAGTAGAAAAAAGAAATATTAATATTGCCAACTATGTTTTGGCAGCCGAGACAACTCTTGCGAAAGATAAATGGGGGTTTCTACCGACTTTGGTACAGACTACATTAGGTATAACAACTGGAATCACTACGAATCCACCAAATAAATCTACATTTTTGCGATACGGAACAGAAAAATCATCATTTTTTGGGGCTGTTGCTGATTCATTTGGTATATCTACTATTCAATTACGTCAACGAATTATAGCTCTTATTTCACCAGAAGAGTTCATGTCGTATCAAAGTGGTGAATTAGTCCGAAGTTTTTATCGGGATGAACATAATTATGAGAATTATGATGATGATATGGGGAATCTTGACCCAAATATTAAAAGTAAAGAAAGTAGTGAAAGAATAAAGAAATGGGGAGACCAAATCCCTCATTCTATGAAACAAGACCCAATTACAGTTGATGCTGTTTTGAATGCAATGGATTATTTTTGTCAATATATTCTTAATTCAAATTTATCATTGTTGGATGAAACATTTTTAATAGACCTTTTATCTAGACCAAATCCTACATTAACTGATGGAAACGGAATAAATATTTTAATATTGGAACTTGTTCGTAAAAATGAAAAAAGACGTCATGAAGATAATAACGGCGATGATGACGACAATGATGATGATGCCGATGATGATGAGGAAAGACTACAAATTGCTTGTCCATTCAATGCTTTTTCTTTGGAAGAAATGAATAGTACCGATAAAAAAACATTGATTTTATTTAAAAATTCCAAAGATTATAAAAATGTATCTTATGAACCGATTTATTTCTATCAAATGATCGCCGCGGCCGCAGTAGAAAATGAACCGGCAAATCCTAAAAACCGTGCCAAACATGTCAAACCTGTCAAACCTTCCAAAATCCCTAAAACGACTATCAATATTACAAAACTTTACGATACAAGTAGTGAATTAGAGGCAGCAGCAACAGCAGTACCATTTGATTTTAGACGTCAAGTTATAGATTTAATTAATCAAGTCAAGAAAAAATGTGGACCTGTATCTTTACCTGCAACAGTGAAAAAACATGGACCACCACCACAATCAGCACAATATATTGTTACATTACTTGAATTAGTTGAGGATCCAGAAGAAATCAAAATCATTCATCGTCTATCCAATTCCATGGGAAATATTGTTGGAATTTGGATACAATTAAAATCTATTGGATATTCAGGATTTATACCAATATCACCCTTTTATTCAATTGCAAGTTTAAAGAGAGTACCACTTAAAATGTTGAAAACTGAAAATCGGTGGATGTCTGTAGAAAAAACAATCCAATTTCTTAATCATATCCATAAAATTACAAATGGAAAAATACGATGTAAACCAATCAACAGAATTCAAGATGGTAATGGAAAAATTGTTGGTATTATTACAGAAACACGACAATTTGTCAAAACTATTCAACAAGATTATGATAAAGAAGAGGATGATGATGCGTCCTCTGTCGCTACCACTGCGGTACCAATTGCAAAAGGGATAGAAATGTTTTCAGCTGAATCGGAATTTTTGGCAAGTACACGTCCCGATCCAAATCGTCAAGGATTATTGGATAAATTAAAATTAAATCATCAATTTTATAATTTATTCCAGGTTTATATGAAAAACATGATTCAGAAATTTCCAGCTATAAAAACAAAATTGGAAACAGAAATTAAATTATACAATGATATAATTCATAAACTTGGAATAAATATTCATGGAGATACAATATTGACAAAATCACATGAATCCATTGTTGCTACAGGAAAAACTTTGCATCAAATCAAAAAAATATTACTAGATGCATCAAAAGATGGAATAGAATGGGTAGATCATATCAGTTTACCGGCGGCATTTGCATTGACAAAAACTGCATCACAATATCTAGTTTCAGGAAATGATACAGACAAAATGGTTCTTGTCAAGAATGATATTGACAACAAATTGAAAAATGGTAACAATAACAATATTCTCTATTATGAAAAAATGGCGGATGAAATATTACGTAATCCACGTATTCGCCGATTTTATTTGCAAAAGAATGTCTTGAATCTTGAAAATGTTGAAAAAATGCCATTGGATGATTCACAATTGATTCTTTCAGCATCAATATTAGATGCATATTTGAAACGATATTCTGGAACAATTGGACAAAAATTGCCCATGTCGTATACAAGAGTATAACCGGTTAGTATTACACCATATCTGCCAATGGAATGATACTAATTGGTTTTAGTGAACCATCCGATGCGACGATTGGAATTGGTTGAATCGGATAGATCGCAATGTCTACAATACAAGTTTCAATATATTCAGATTCAGTAATATATTTTCCGATTTGCACCGAATGTTCTCCATATTCTTCTTCTCCTTCTTCTCCTTCTTCTCCTCCTTGTCCAACTTTTGCTATCTTTATACTTGCATTATTTGGACGAGCATGAGAAGCACGAGAGTTTAGATAATTATCCACGATTATCATTGATGCGCGTTCGCGTCTGGCTCGGATTCTGCGTGAGCGTCGTCTTATCATTCGCCCAATGCCATCTCCACATCCACCTGTGCATATTCTTATAATACACGCTGAACATAATAATGCACTAACTACTGAGACATATAACATGTCGTTCATCTTTTATGATTTATCTTTTGTCTGTTATATTTTATCTTTTGTCTGTTATATTTTATCTTTTATCTTTTATCTTTGATCGTTTAATTATGATTTATGATGAGTTGGTTAATGTATTGGTTCATTGACCATTCTTTAGAATTTGTTTCAATTTTCTATAATTTTCATTATATATGATGAAAAATGAAAATAACTATATTAGTTGTAATTTTGATGAATTAAATAATCACATCAATTGTAAATTATATCTAGGGTATAATAACAGAATTTTATACATGGGTATTCTTCTAGAAACCAATGTATTTTATGATCATTATAAAAAAAGAAGATTACGTTTTAGTGATGAAAGAATTTATATAGATTCAAATTCAGATTCAAAATATTATATTGAAAAATAGTTGCAGCAACGCAATTTTTATAGTCGGACAAATAAAATAAACAAAGACGTTCAATCAAAGTATAAATATGAATACAAATATGGATAATACAAATGAAAATACAAATACGAACGTAAACAACAAGACCAAGAACAATATCAATAATCATGCCCCTTGGGTAGAAAAATATCGTCCTCAAATGTTGGAAAATATCGTTTTGGATAAATATAATCGCTCATTTTTTGCTAGTATATTGACTAGTAATAGACTTCCTCATTTATTGTTTTATGGACCACCAGGTACAGGTAAAACGACGACAATTCTATCCATTATTAAACAATTCTTGCCAATTTTAAAACATGAAGTATTACATTTAAATGCATCCGATGACCGGGGAATTGATGTCATTCGTAATCAAATTTTATTATTTGTACATTCAAATACTTTTTTTACTAATTCTATGAAATTTGTTATTTTAGATGAAGTTGATAATATGACAAAGAATGCACAACATGGATTAACATATCTTTTACAATCATTACCCATGGAAAAGGTACGTTTTTGTTTAATTTGTAATTATATTAGTAAAATTGTACCATCTTTAAGAAATGAATTTATTAGTGTCCGATTTAATCGTTTACCGGAAAAAGATGTTGTAGACTTTTTAGCTAATATTGCTGAAAAAGAAAAATTTGTCATTACAAAAAAGAATTTGAAACGTATTTCTCATCGTTTTGGTAGCGATGTCCGTTCAATGATTAATTTTTTACAGACTAGTAGTAGTAGTAGTGGCGGATGTAGTAGTAGTAATAGTAGTAGTAGTGGAAAAACAGCACCGATTATTTTTGAAGATGAAATCGTTAAATTGGCAAGTGCATCCAATGTAGATGATTTCGTTTCACATGCGCAGGAAATATCGTACAATTGTAATTGTAGTATAAAGGAAATTTTAAGGGAATATTTCCAAAACCAAATTTTATCAGGAAATGTCACCTCCAATAGTTTATCTGTAATGGAAGATGTTATGCATACAATTCATACCAATATGAGTGTATATAATCTGAAATATGTATGGCAAAGTGAACATATGATATAATTATAATTATAATTTCATTACGTTCACTTGTGGGCGGGCGGGCGGGCGGGCGGGCGGGCGGGCGCGAAGCGCCATAAGAGTTTCTTTAGAATATTTCATATTATTTTTAGATTTTCAATAATAACATGAACATGAACCTAATATGGTCTTACATGCTCTTACATGGGGCTTCGCCCCGCCCGGGCGCGAAGCGCCATAAGAGATTTTTTAGAATATTTCATATTATTTTTAGATTTTCAATAATAACATGAACATGAACATGGACCTGATATGGTCTTACATGCTCTTACATGGGGCTTCGCCCCGCCCGGGCGCGAAGCGCCATAAGAGTTTCTTTAGAATGTTTCATATTATTTTTAGATTTTCAATAATAACATGAACATTAACATGCTCTTACATGCGCTTACATGGGGCTTCGCCCCCGCACCCCACCACCTCTTCTTTGTTTGTCTAGAGACGATGAAAATATTATCATGTGTATGTCTATTGAAATGAAATTGAAATTTGGAATTGACCAAGCTACAAAACTACTAAATAATTTATATTCAGATGATGGTTTGGGGACAATTATGATGCACAATGGCCAAATTAAACCGATTCAAGATATTCAAAAAGGCAATGAATTAATGGGAGATGATTCAGAACCACGAATTGTACATTCTGTTATAAAACGGTATGGCAAAATGTATCGTATTAATAATTCCAATGGACAATGCTATACATTTAATGACACCCATATATTGTCTTTATATGCGCCTACATTTCCAATACACCAAATTCTTGCAAACAATATTATTCAAATATCATGCATTCACAATAATGTTATATGTCAAATACATTTTTCGGCAGATGATGAACATGAATATGAAAAAGCTGAAACATTTTACCAAAACGTATTGTCTTTGAACAAAACAATGTTGGAAATAAAAATCAAAGATTATTTACTTTTATCACCAGAATTACGTTCAGAATTGAGATGTTATCGGGTCGGAATAGATTTTACAAATATTCAATCATCATTATTATACAATAAATCATATATATTGGGTCATGATCTCGGGTCTAGTCTACTACTATATAATCATTATTCACATCTATCCAATATTCCACAGTGTTTCAAGTATGGATGTAGAGAGATACGACGAGAATTTTTAGCGGGCGTTTTTGATTCACAAAAAGAAAAAAATTTCCTCGGCAAAGTTGACAAGATTATGTTGAAATATCCAATTGAACGGTATGCATTTGTTAATGATGTTTGTTTCATCATTCGTAGTTTGGGAATGAAATGTACTATATTGGAAAAAAAATCTGAACAACATCACCAATATATTCTTCATATCGTTCTTAGTAATAACAATGACCATTGTCATCACCATTTAGATGATTCGTTCACACTTACACCACTAAGTCCTGGATATTTCCATGAAATAATATTGCGTGGTAACAATCCCCGCTATGTTTTGGCTGATTTTACAGTTACTTGTTCTTTAACGCACCAATTAACCGACCACAGCAATTATAGACTATCAATTGGTTTATAAACTACTAACAATTCTTTGGATTTTTCAATATTTACTAATTCAGTAATCAAACTAATTACACGCAACATGGCATCTGGTCCTAATCTTCCAACCAAATTTCGCGAAATTTTGTCCTTTTCAATCAATTTTTTACAATCTGTTATTCTGCGTACTTCAAAATCATCCGTCATTTTTGTAGTAAATTCAGTAAAACAATTGTTTAATATGGAATTCCAACGATTAGTATTTTCAGCATTGTCAGTATCATAGTCGGTACGTGAAAAAGCCATTCCCCAATTAGGTTCAAGTTCTTCAATCCATTTATCGTCACTACGAACATACATTACTTGATCTATTTCATTTGGTTGTTTACTTGAATGTAATGGACGTTGCGTTATTGGTAACTCGTTGAGATGATTTTCTAGTAATGTATAAAATGCATGTTCACATTTTTTATAATCCCGATCACCGAATTTTTGATAAAATTCTGGAGATGCAATAATAGATTTCAAGAAATCATCTAGATTTTTGGCTTTATTACATTTTTCATTCAAAGTCGTCATATTATTATTTACAATTATTGGATTGACATACTTATTGATTACTATTTGATTCAATATATTATTATTTACGATACTAGTATTATTGATAATCTTGCTATTAATATTATTATTATTATTATTATTGATCGTCGTTATTGTTGTTGTCATTACTGCTGCTGCTGCTGCCGCCGCATTTTCAACGAGTTGGTTAGCCGCATGGACGGTGGTACGATGTCTATATAATGCACTATAAGATGAATATTTGTTATTACATGTTGCACATTCATGTGTTTTTTCTGGTTTTTGATACATTTGATTTGTTTGTAATAAATGAAGATGTCTTTTACTTGATTCATGTTGTTTAAAATGTGCAATCTTTGTGGTTGAATATCCACATCGTTCACAAATATGATTTACAATAGGGTTTGTTAGTGCCATGAAGACATGAATCCTCATGTTTCTATACTCATATTACATTTTACCAGTAGAATGTACATGTTCAAATAAGTCTATTTTATTGTTTTTACATTTTTGAGTCTTAAACAATTCTGTAATTTCCAGCCCAATTTCATTGGTTATCACTGTCAAACGCAGTTTGACGTGAGTGAGAAAGATGGTGGAATTGGGGCAATAAGAAAGAAATCTCTTTTTTCCTGATTTTAATCTATTTACCGTAAAATTGTAATCTATTAGTACACCAAAACAAGAATAAATCCCACGTTAGTTGTAAAAAAGTACAATATATACCGGTAGAATATATATATACCAGTAGAATGTATATATACTGGTAGAATGTATATATACTGGTAGAATGTATATATACTGGTAGAATGTATATATACTGGTAGAATGTATACATACCGGTAGAATGTCTATGTGATAAAGTCTACTTATTGAGTGATAAATTTCTTCGTATTAGAAAAATAACTGAAAATTTTACAATTATGGTATACAAATATGTTCAAATAAAATCAATCAAGTAGAATCTATACATTCAAACAAACAAGTCTATTTTACTGTTTTTACATTTTTAGATCTTAAACATTCTATCATTTCCAGCCCAATTTCATTGGTTATCACTGTCAAACGCAGTTTGACGTGAGTGAGAAAGTTTGTGGAATTGAGTCCATAATAAAGAAATTCCGTTTTGGTGAATTTATATATATTTACCATGAAAATGTAATATATTAGTACACCAAAACAACAATAAATCCCGTATTAGTTGTGAAATAGGACAATATATACCAGTAGAATGTATATATACCAGTAGAATGTATATATACCAGTAGAATGTATATATACCAGTAGAATGTATATATACCGGTAGAATGTATATATACCAGTAGAATGTATATATACCGGTAGAATGTATATATACCGGTAGAATGTATATATACCGGTAGAATGTATATATACCGGTAGAATGTATATATACCGGTAG
>Ga0214216_1000348_pt1 | contig 17425 bp, 19 predicted proteins | sample TroBogypolimnion_12_FD_153054 | JGI IMG/M metagenome (GOLD analysis project Ga0214216, IMG submission 153054) | Freshwater microbial communities from Trout Bog Lake, WI - 27JUN2007 hypolimnion | ecosystem: Environmental > Aquatic > Freshwater > Lake > Hypolimnion/Profundal zone | place: Trout... | reverse complement strand
GTCCTTTGCTTCCATTTGAGTGGTCATATTTAACCAATCAGTAACCCCTGATGTATTGCCAAGTAATATTCCTAGTTTATTATGATTTTCGGTTTTTTCTTGTAAATGGCAATTCAATTCGTTTGCTTCAGTGTAGTATAGAGAAATACACATTGGTTTTTTCATCCAGCTGTACTTACGATTAAGATAAATAAACAGATGAGTTAAGATTTCTTTTTTGAGAGAACTAAAATCAGCGGCCGGTGATTTAGCAACCATTAATTCATGGCTGTTTATAATAGTAACATCTGTTAATTCTGATACCACTATTTTAAAAGCAATTCGATCTTCTTTTCGGAAATTAAATGGCAGGGAAGAGGCAAAAATTAATTTGTCCTTTTCTTCTTTTTTAGAATCAAAGACGCGAACTTCACGGATTAAAATTTTGTCGTTCACTAAGCTCTGGTAGAGATTGCAATTCCACTCACCTGGTTCGCGCTTAAAGTCGTAATCTTTTAAATCTGGAGGAGTTTTTTCAGTTTCAGGCTCAATAACCTTTTTCTTTTTGTAAGTTCTCAGGGCGAAAAGGGCAAATACTGAACCTAAAATCAAAACGATGGCTAATCCGATGTAATAACCGGGTTTTAGCGTTAAAATAATTGTTATCATATTGTGAAGGTACTAATTTTCTAGTAAACGCTACTAGATTACGGATTTTGATGGCTACTGGCCGTTCAAGATATGGTTCTTTACCTCATAATTCCAAGCGTTAGGAATGGCTAGATTCTAGTACGTTTGTTCTTATTTGTAAATAGTTGAAAATATTGACATAAAATAATTAACATTGTAAATTATCAGAAACTCTTTAATAAACATTAGTTGTGGCCAATAAATTCTAAAAAATTGGTGTTTGCTGGCTATAACTAATTATAGGAATAGTTCTGGCTCCGGATGAGGGCGAATTAAAACCGTGCAACTTAAGCACAAGGAGGTAATTATGAGTAAAAATGAGGAAAAGGCCTTTGCTATTTCGGAAATAGCTCCGGGCAAGCTTAACGCTTTAGTTAAAAATCTGATGCGGGGGATGAATATTAATGATCCGGCCGAAGCGGTTAGACGTATTAATTCCCGGGAATGGCTGGTTTATGAGCCTAGTAATTTTCGAAGAAAAAATGGTTTGATTCATTTTTCGGTAACTTCTGATGGTACAACCCCGGAAGGATGGAAGAATCGCCTGCTAAATAAAGGCTTCAATCTATTAGGCGTCAATATTGACCACTTAATTCCGACAGTCGGCGTTACCACTGACATTATAATCTATGAAAGTGAAGTGGATATTAAAAAACAAATTAATCTGGTTAGTAATCATTTAAGCATTGAAGTCGCCTGTTTAGTCCGTGATAAATTTACGGATAAAGATTTAAGAGATATGGGTTTGTATAAAATTATATTAATCACTGGGTTCAAAACAGCGCAATTTTTTAATGTCTTTAGTATCCATAATCGTGGTATTGGTAACTGGCTGAGTACGGATTGTTTTGAAATTGAAGACGCGGGTGTTGGGCTCGGTTTAGCCGGAGTCGTTTCCGAGAAGAATTAGTTTTTTAAAAGATCTTAATTTACACAACCTAAAGTTATGTAAATTAAGATCTTTTTTATTTTTTGACATTTGGCCTTATTTTTGCTTTAATTTGCTTATATGAAAGACAAAATTTCTACCAAGACTCTGCCTGGTTTTATTGAATATTTACCAGCCGAGCAATTAGCTTTTAATGATATCTTAGACACCATCAGGAGTGTTTATGAATCATATGGCTTTGTGCCGCTTGATACTCCAGTTTTGGAGCGCCAGGAAGTAATTCTAGCTAAAGCGGGCGGGGAAACGGAAAAACAAATTTACTGTTTAGAAAAAGGCGATGAAAAATTGGCCCTGCGTTTTGATTTGACCGTGCCCCTAGCTCGTTATGTGAGTGAGCATTATAATAATTTAGTTTTCCCATTTCGTAGATATTGCATTTCCAAAGTTTATCGTGGCGAGAGGCCACAGCGCGGACGTTTTCGGGAATTCTATCAGGCTGACATTGATATCGTAGGCGAAGGTGAATTGTCCTTAATTAATGAAGCGGAAATTGTGAGTATTATTTATTCGGTTTTTTCTAGATTAAATTTTGGTGATTTTACCGTTCGCTTAAACAATCGCAAACTACTCAGTGGTTTTTTTACGGAGCTTGGTTTAAGTGACAAGGCCACCGATGTTCTGCGCTTAGTCGATAAATTAGATAAAATTGGTCGCGATAATGTGGTTGAAGCCTTAATTGAAGTGGGTGTGGCTAAAAATATAGCTGAGCAAATTTTAGATTTTGTCACTTTAGACGGTGATGTTCTAATAGCGCTTACTAAATTAAATATTAAAAATGAAATATTTGCTGAAGGTTTAAAAGAAATGACCGAAGTGGTTGGCTACTTAAAAGATTTTGGCGTACCTGATAAAAACTATAAAGTTGATTTAGCGATTGCGCGCGGTTTGGATTACTACACAGGCACCGTTTACGAAACGGTTTTAAATGATTACCCGCAAATTGGCTCTATTTGTTCTGGCGGTCGGTATGATGACTTAGCTGGTTATTACAGTGATAGAAAATTGCCAGGTGTGGGAGTCTCAATCGGCTTATCTCGTTTATTTTTTCAATTACAAGCCGCGGATTTAGTTGCGACTAAGCAGGCGACTAGCGCTGACATTTTTTTAGTTAGTGAAAATATTAAAGCGGCTTCCGCATTAGCTGACAACTTACGAGCTTCCGGTTTTTCAGTTTTAAGTTCTTACGGTCCGGAAAAGTTTAAAAAGAAATTAACTTTAGCTAATCGCTTGGGAGTGAAAATAGTTATTATTTTAGGGGAGGATGAAATTGCCGGCGCTTATTTTTCTTTAAAGGATATGACAAGCGGAGAACAGATTAAAGCTCGTTCAATTGACGAGGTGAAAGATTTCTTAAAATAAAAATAAGTTATCAAAAAAACAGGTTCATTTTAGGACCTGTTTTTGTTTGGAAAGACTCAGTTAAGCTAGACTTTTGTTAATTATTTATAGTATAATAGCCTTATGTTAGAAATTAAGAAGAATGTCCTGCTAGCAGATTATACCACTCTTAAAATCGGCTCTCGTGCCGAATTTTTTGCGGTTATCAAAGATCTAGAAGATTTAAAGGCGGCTATTGTCTGGGCTCGCCAAAATAAACAAACAATTTTTGTCTTAGGCGGCGGCTCTAATTTACTGATTACTTCTAAAATTAAGGGTTTAGTAATCAAGAATGAAATCATGGGCGCCCAAATAACTGCGGAAACTGAAGACGAAGTTTGGCTCACTGGCAACTCCGGTGAAGTGTGGTCGCGCTTTGTGCATCAAGCAGTAACCCTTCATTTATATGGCTTAGAAAATTTATATTTAATTTACGGCACTGTGGGCGCGGCTCCAGTGCAAAATATCGGGGCTTATGGGGTGGAATTAAAGGATATTTTTGATTCTTTAGTGGCAATTAATTTACATACTGGTAAAGAAAAAGTCTTTAAATTAGCTGACTGTAAATTTGGTTATCGTGATAGTATTTTTAAGAATAAGCTGCGCGGTAAATATTTTATCTATCAAGTAACCGTTAAACTATCTAAGAAACCAAAATTTAAAATCGATTATGCCGATATTAAAGCGGAATTAGGCCGCAAAAAACCCAACCTAAGCAACGTTATCGCCGCTATCTTCAAAATCAGAAATTCTAAATTACCCAATCCAATAGTCTTAGCTAACGCCGGTTCATTTTTTAAGAATCCAGAAATCAGTGTGGCCGATTTTAAAAAATTACAAGTAAAATTTCCTGATATCAAAAGCTTCCCCTCTGGCAAAAAAATAAAAATTCCCGCTGGTTGGTTGATTGAACGAGCGGGGCTCAAAGGAAAAAAGTTTGGACCAGTATCGATGTACGAAAAACAAGCACTTATTTTAGTAAATCACGGCGGAGCTACAGCTTCACAAGTCTTGCGTCATATTGACCGTGTCCAAGCGGCCGTGTTAAAACAATTTAGTATCAAACTTGAACCCGAAGTAAACATTATTTAATTTTAAACTTATGACCGCCAACGAACTTCGTCAGAAATATTTAGACTTCTTTAAGAGTAAAGGACACGCTATTATCTCTAGCGCTTCTTTGATTCCCGAAAACGATTCAACTTTACTTTTTACTAACTCCGGTATGTTCCCGTTGGTGCCTTACCTACTTGGTGAAACTCATCCGGCGGGCGTTCTTTTAACTGACAGTCAAAAATCATTTCGAACCGAAGATATTGATGAGGTTGGTGACAGTCGTCACAATACTTTTTTTGAAATGCTTGGTAATTGGTCACTGGGCGATTATTTTAAAACCGAACAGCTTAACTTTTGGTTTGAATTTTTAGTCAGCGAGCTTAAAATGGATCCCAATCGTCTTTATCAAAGTGTTTATGCGGGTAGTGAAGATGGTAAGATTACTAAAGATGAAGAGTCTATTGCTATTTTAAAGAACATTTTTGCTAAATATCATATTTCTTCTGAAGAAGGCCCGATGACTACCGGTAAAGGTGAACTTGGTTCGGGTATTGCTTGTGATTTTTCTAAACAAAGAATTTTTGCTTATCGCGATAAGAATTGGTGGAAGCGAGGCGACACCATTGGAGAACTTGGTGGACCTGATAGTGAAACTTTTTATGATACCGGTAAAGTTCATAACCCCGCTTACGGTGAGTATTGTCATCCTAATTGTGATTGTGGCAAGTTTTTGGAAATTGGAAATTCGGTTTTCATGCAATATCAAAAAACGGCTGCTGGCTGGACCGAACTAGCTAATAAAAATGTGGATTTTGGCGGCGGTTTAGAACGTATCTTAATGGTTTGCGAAGGCCAGGATAGTATTTTTAAAACCGACTTATTTACAAGAATTATTGCTAAAATTGAAGAATTATCTGGCAAAAAATATATCGATAACGTTAAGGCTTTTGAAGTGGTAGCCGACCATCTTAAATCGGCAACTTTTATTGTGGGAGATGATCAAGGAGTTGCCCCGTCCAACACTGATCAGGGCTATATCGTTCGCCGTTTACTGCGTCGGGCCATTCGCTATGGCCGCGGACTAGGAATTACTAAAGAAATGTGGACCAAAGAAGTGGCTCGCGTTGTTATTTCCGATTACCAAGAAACCTATCCAGAATTAAGTCGCAATCAAACTTTTATTGAAGCTAATTTTGATAAAGAGGAAGAAAAATTTAACCGTACCCTAGAAAATGGTTTAAAAGAATTTAATAAGATTTCTGGCGATATAAATGGGGCGACGGCTTTCAATCTGTACCAAAGTTATGGTTTTCCTTTGGAGATCACTGAAGAACTGGCCTATGAAAAGGGGATGACAGTCGATAAAGATGGTTTTGCTTTGGAACTAGCTAAACATCAAGAATTATCGCGTACGGCTTCGGCTGGTAAATTTAAGGGCGGCCTGGCTGATAGTAGCGAAGCTACCACTAGACTACACACCGCCGCTCATTTGCTTTTAGCCGCTCTGCGCCAAGTTTTAGGCGATCATGTCAGTCAAAAAGGTAGCAATATTACGGCCGAACGTCTACGCTTTGACTTTTCTCATTCAGAAAAAATGACTCCAGAACAAATTGCTGAGGCCGAAAGATTAGTTAATGAAGCCATTTCTCGAAAAATACCGGTTACTTGCGAAGAAATTAGTTTAGAAGAAGCTAAAAATACCGGTGCGATGGGGGTTTTTGATTCAAAATATGGAGAGCAAGTTAAAGTTTATACGGCGGGTGACTTTTCTCGAGAGATTTGCGGCGGCCCTCATGTTAAAAATACTTCAGAATTAGGGCATTTTTCAATTGTCAAAGAGGAGTCTTCCAGTTCCGGGGTTAGACGCATCAAAGCCATATTATCTTAAGAGCTAGAATTAGCCTGTATCTATTGACAAGCTTTAAACTTATCCCTATAATAATTTCATATCAAGATGTCAAAATATAAAACTAATATTTTTACCAAGAATTGATAAGGCTTTTTAAGTCTATATCAAATTTTTTTTGTATTAATGTCAAAACGTACTAAAGATAAAACAAAAAGTGAGGCCGAAACAATGAATGCTAAAGATTTCATTGAAATTCAGGGCGAAGTTGAAGAACTGATGCCAGCGGCCACTTTTAAAGTTGTTTTGGAAAACGGTCATGAAATTTTAGCCCATTTATCGGGCAAGATGCGAATGAACAAAATTCGTCTTTTGCCGGGTGACCGGGTTAAGGTCCAGATTAGCCCCTACGACCTTACAAAGGGAAGAATCGTGTACCGTATGTAATATATGAAAGGAGGTTCCCCGACTTCCGAAAATAGATTTAATAAATTTATAAACGCATTATGAAAGTAAGAGCCAGTGCAAAACCAATTTGTAAAGATTGTAAGGTCGTCCGCCGTGAAGGCCGAGTGCATGTTATTTGCAAAAACCCTAAACATAAACAAAGACAAGGATAAATAAGGAAGCAAGTCGACTGATTTTTTTAGAATTCAGTTAACTTATGCTTAAAAAATTATGGCTATTAGAATTGCAGGTGTCAATATTCCAATGGAAAAGAAAGCGACGATTGCTTTAACTTATATTTATGGTATCGGTAATACCCGTTCCCAGAAAATTTTAGCGGATGCTAAAGTTGATCCGGAAACTCGTATGAAGGACTTAAAAGAAACTGAAGTTAACACTCTTCGTGAAATTATTGAAAAGAAATTTACCGTTGAAGGCGATCTTCGTCGTGAAGTTTCTAGCAATATCAAGCGTTTAAAAGAAATTAATTGTTACAGGGGGTCTCGACATACCAAACATTTACCTTTACGCGGTCAGAGAACTAAAACAAATAGCCGCACTGTTCGTGGTAATAAACGTGTCACAGCTGTTAGCGGTAAAGCTAAGGCCGGTCTTAAGACCTAAATTTTTAGCTGATTATTCACTGATAAAATGATCTAATTTTATAAACTATGTCTGATGAAAAGAAACAACTGGAAGAAAGTACTACTCCAGTTACAAAAGAAAATACTTTAGTTGAAGCTCCGGTAGCTGATGAGGCTATTTCCATTCAAACCGACCTTGATAAAGAAGATCGCGAAGAACTCGCTCGAGGTTTTTCTATGGATTCAGCTGATGAGGAATTGCCTGAAGAAATTAAGCAAAAACTGGAAAAAAATAAACAAGCTCGCGCTAAAAAGAAATTAGTTAAGAAACGCAAGAAAAAGACTGATAAAGTGGTTAAAATTGGTCGCGCTTACATTAACGCTACTTATAACAACACCATGATTTCTCTAACCGATAATAATGGCGACGTTATTTCTTGGGCGAGTGCTGGTATGGCTGGATTTAAGGGGGCTAAAAAAGCCACTCCTTATGCTTCTCAGATTATTACTAAAATCGCTTGCCAGAAAGCTAAAGAAGAGTATGGCTTAGAAGAGGTTAGCGTGTTTGTTTCCGGCGTCGGAACCGGCCGTGAAGCCGCTATCCGCGCTTTAAATGCCAATGGTTTAAATGTGACCTCCATTAAAGATATGACCCCAGTCCCACACAATGGTTGCCGTCCAAAGAAACCAAGACGCGTCTAATTAATTTAAGTAATCCACGAAATACATATGGGTAAAAATTTAGAACCACAATGTAAGCAATGCCGTAGAGCTGGCGAAAAACTTTTCTTAAAAGGTGATCGTTGCTTAACCGCTAAGTGCGGTATGGTAAAACGTAATACCATTCCAGGTTTTCATGGTCCTAAGGGCCGTAAACGACAATCTGATTTCGGCTTGCAGTTAGCTGAAAAGCAAAAAGCTAAGAAATACTATAACTTACTGGAAAAGCAATTCCGTTTAACTTTTGAAAAGGCTCAAAAGAAATCTGGTGATGCTGGTAAGAATTTCTTAAAATTACTGGAAACTAGATTAGATAACACTGTCTATCGTTTAGGACTAGCGACTTCTCGCTATGAATCTCGTCAGATTGTGAGCCATGGGCATATTACCGTCAATGACAAGAAAGTGGATATCGCTTCGTATATTGTTAAAACTGGTGATGTGGTCTCTGTTAGAAAACAGAGCTTAACCAATAGATATTTTAAAAAGATTTTAGAACGTAAAAATGTTGAGAGACCTAGCTGGTTAAATTGGGACGCTGCCTCTAAGAGCGGCAAGGTGTTGCATGAACCAGTGGACACTGATTTGCCGGCTAACTTAAATGTCCAAGTTATTATTGAGTATTATTCGAAATAATTATTAGTTACATGTTCTTTTGCCAGATTTTTATCTGGCGGCAATGTGACAATAGCAACATATGCAAAACATCGCTTTACCTAAAAAAATAGAATTTAAAGCGGGGAACACATCCAGTGAAGGTCAAATTATTGTTGAACCTTTATATGCTGGATATGGTATGACACTTGGCAATTCGTTGCGTCGTGTCTTATTATCCTCATTGCCTGGCGCCGCTGTGATTGGCGTTAAGATTAAAGGAGTTAGTCATGAGTTTATGGCTCTTCCCGGGGTAAAAGAAGACATGCTAGAAATTATTCTTAATTTAAAACAGTTACGACTTAAGATGTTTACCGAAGAAGAGGTAACTTTAGTTTTAAAAGCTAAGGGCCAAGGTGAAATAACGGCTGCGGCTATTTCGAAGAACAGTGATGTTGAAATTAAAAATCCGGAACTTTTATTGGCTACTTTAACTGAAGGCACTGCCTCCTTAGAAATGGAAATTTTGGTTAAAGAAGGTCGCGGTTATAAGATGTCTGAAGGCGGCAAGCGCGACAATGAACTTGGTTATATTGAAATTGATTCGATTTTCTCTCCAGTTTTGTCTGTTAGTATCGACGTGGAAAATGCTCGTGTCGGTAAGATGACTAATTGGGATAAGCTCGTTTTAAATATAAAGACTGACGGCACAATTACTCCGCAAGAGGCCGTTGAACAATCAGTGAAAATCTTGGTTGATCAATTTTCCGCTTTGCTTCCTAATACTATTTTGGAACCGGCCCCGGTAACCGAAGAAGTAATTAGCGAAGAACCTGAAGCAGAAGCCGTTTTAGAGGAAGAAGTAATTAAGCCGAAAAAGAAGGCTAAAAAATAATAATAAGCATTCAGAAGATTTATATGAGACACAGAAATAAAAACAAAATTTTAGATAGAAAAAAGGGACCACGTGAACTTATGTTACGTAACCTCGCATCCAGCATCATTCTTTACGAAAAAGTACAAACCACCAGAGCGAAAGCTGAAGCGGTACGTCCTTTAGTTGAGAAGTTAATTACTATCTCTAAAGAACAAGACTTAAATGCTCGTCGCAATTTATTGGAAGTACTACTTCAGAAAAATGCGGTTTTAAAGGCGATGGAAGTTTTAGGTGTTAGATATAAGGAGCGCGCCGGTGGCTATACCAGAACTATTAAGATTGGTAATCGTCAGGGTGACGGCGCCGCAATGGTTCAGATTGAATTAGTTTAATAAATTCGTTTAGATTTATGAAAAACATAGAAAGAAAATTACACAAAATAGATGCTACTGAGCAATCTATTGGCCGCATGGCCAGTGAGATCGCGATTTTGCTTCGAGGCAAAAATAAACCGGAGTATGAACCATATTTAGATTTAGGCGATATGGTTGAGGTTTCTAATATTGAAAAAGCTAAGTTTACCGGTCGCAAATTTGAACAGAAAAATTATTTTTCTTTCACCGGTTATGTTGGTGGTTTGAAGACTAGAAAAATGTCGGAAATCTTTTCTAAAAAGCCAAGTGAAGTTTTACATCGAGCCGTTAAACAAATGTTACCGCCAACTAGGCTTCGTAATGACATGATGAAACGTCTTGTTATCAAATAATTTTGTATAACCCAATAAATTAATTTTATGTCCGAGAAAAAAACCGTAAAAGAAAAGGAAATCAAGCCGGAAGTTGAAAAGACTGAAAGCGTTGAATTTACCGGTAAATATATTAAAGCCATTGGTCGTCGTAAGACTTCAGTTGCTCAAGTCCGTCTTTATGAAGAAGGTGGCAAAGGCGCTGTCATTGCTAATGGCGTTAAGCTTAATAAATATATTAATAACGATTTGGCTGCCGTAGCCACTCAAGCGATGAAAGCTACTGGCCATACTCGCGATATTAATGTTTCTATTATCGTAAAAGGCGGCGGCACCATCGGCCAAGTTGAAGCGATGCGTCACGGAATTGCTCGCGCGATTTTGATTATGGACCCAGCGACTCGCGAAGCTTTAAAAGTTAATGGCTTCTTGACTCGCGATCCTAGAGCTAAGGAAAGAAAAAAACCAGGTTTAAAAGGCGCCAGAAAAGCCCCGCAGTGGAGCAAACGTTAATTTTTATACGCTTATATACAAAAGACCCCTTATGGGGGTCTTTTTATTAATCATAAAAACAATGTTATAATAAATAATATGGATAACCCGCAAAAAATAATGGCTGATTTAACGCTTAAGCTTCAAGAATTGGAGACCATTTTGGATTTACCCGGGAAGAGAACTTTAATCAGCCAGTATAAAAAGCAGCAGGCGGCGCCAGATTTTTGGAATGATCAAGAACGGGCCGTTATAATCGGTCAGGAAACGGAACGCTTACTAACTCAAGTGGCGCCTTTCGATAAGATGAAAAAAGATTTAATGGACACTTCTGATTTGCTAGTAATGGCTGAACAAGAGAAAGCCGAGGAATTTTTAACGGAACTTGATACCAAAATTACCGAACTTGAAGCTGAATTTAAAGACTTAGAATTTTATTCTTTACTGTCCGGTCCTTATGATGATGGTCCGGCAATCCTATCGATTCATGCGGGTACCGGTGGCGTTGACGCTCAAGATTTTGCCCAAATGCTCGAACGGATGTATTTAAGATTCTGTGAAGCTAGTAACTTTAAAGTGGAAATTCTGGAACATACCATAGCTAATGAGGCGGGCATTAAGAGTATGATGATGCGGGTATCTGGTCCCTTTGCCTATGGCTACCTGCAAAGTGAAAACGGGGTTCATCGTTTAGTTAGAATTTCTCCTTTTGATGGTGAATCACTGCGTCAAACCTCTTTTGCTTTAGTTGAAGTCCTGCCTGAATTACCAGACAGCGCTGGTATTACTGTTCGTGATGAAGATTTGCGGGTTGATGTTTTTCGTTCCAGCGGCCCCGGCGGCCAAAATGTTAATAAGACCGAATCAGCGATTAGAATTACTCACCTACCGTCAGGAATTGTGGTCGCTTGTCAGACAGAGCGTTCCCAGCATCAGAATCGCGAGATCGCTATGAAGATTTTATATGCCAAATTATATCAACTAGCCCTTGAAGAGCGGGGTGGGGAACTTAAAAAGATCAAAGGGGCGGTGCAGATGGCCGCTTGGGGTCGTCAGATTCGCTCTTATGTTTTACAGCCTTATCAAATGGTTAAAGATCATCGCACTGAATACGAAACGTCTAATGTCAGCGCTGTCTTTGATGGTGATTTAAAGGCCTTTATGGAAGCTTATCTGCGTTTGAAAAAAAGTCAGGAAAAAATTTAAAAAAAGTTAATCTCTCTTTTGTTAAAGTGAAGCTATGATAGCTTCACTTTTTTTAGCAGCTAATTTTGGTTTATTAGTCGGCGTGACCCTAGCGTCTTTTAAGATATCTTTGAATATTTTGGGGCTGCTATTTTTGGTTTTTTTGTTTTTTTGGCGTAAGTTTAAAATTATTTTAATATTTTCAATTTTTTTAATTTTCGGTTTTTGGCGTTACAATGCTTACGAACTTAAGTCTTCGGCGGTCGATTTAAGTAAATATAATGGCTATAAAGTTTTATTACAAGGGCGAGTCAGTGAAGAAATTGATCCCGGCGGTGATTATCAAAAAGTAACGGTTTCTGTTAGCCAGGTAAATGGGCGGACAACTAGCGGCCTAGTTTTGGTGTCGCTAAATAAATATCCGGAATTTAAATATGGCGATATTTTAGAACTCAGTGGCAACTTAGCGGCGCCCAATAATTTTTCGGATTTTAAATATGACAGGTATTTGGCGCGCTATGATATTTATTCCGTCATGTCTTGGCCACAAGTCGTCGTCCAAGGCTATCGTCCGGATTTTTACGCTAGTTTATTAACTTTTAAATTTAAAGTTTATCAAATAATTAATTCAGCCTTGCCGGAACCGGAGGCGGGACTCGCTAACGCTTTACTCCTTGGCTATAAAGGAACTTTAGATACGGTGGAGAAAACCGCTTTTTCCTGCTGCGGTTTGAGCCATATTGTGGCTATTTCTGGTTCGCATCTAACCTTGCTTTCAGCTCTAGCCTTTGATTTTTTATTATTTTTTGGCTTATCTAGCCGACAAGCCTTTCGTCCGGCAGTCATTTTTTTATGGTTTTATACTTTTCTGACCGGTCTGCAAGCCTCAGCTCTGCGTGCCGCGTTTATGGGGCACCTAACTTTATGGGGGAAGCAGAATGGCCGTCAAGATGGCGGTGGTAGATTGCTGATTGCGGCCGCGGCGATAATGCTGCTAATTAATCCGCTGCTACTTCGTGATGATCTAGGTTTTCAGTTGTCGTTTTTAGCGATGCTAGCTTTAATTTATTTTTGTCCGCTGGCTGAAAAAATTTGGGGCCAGGGAAGCCTTAAGAGCGTTATTATTTTAACTAGCGCCGCTCAACTTTTAACTTGGCCGATTTCCGCTTTAAATTTTGGTCGTTTTTCGTTAATCGCGCCGCTCGCTAATTTGCTGATCGTTTGGCTTTTTGCTTGGTTGTTGCCGGCTTTATTATTAGGCGCAGCTTTATCTTGGATAATCCCGGTTTTAAAGATTTTATGGTTTATGCCGTCTTATTTTATGCTAAAATATGTGATTTATTTTGGCGATTGGCTCTCCACCTGGCCTCGGGCCTGTTTTGACCTAAAAATCAGTTCCAGAACCCTCATTATTTATTATATTACTTTAATATTAGTATATTTTTTATTAAATAAGTGGGTCGCTCGGCGTCTTAGTTGACATAAATGATAATATGTGATATAATAAGTTTATTAATACGTATTTTAACAACCAAAAATATACAAAAGATGAGCCATCTATTAATTTTAATTATTGCCATTGCGGCCCTGATCATGATTATGGCTGCTTTAGGCATGCCGCTCTCGGCTATTGTTAGGGCCAGCAAGCTGCCAGCTTGGGCCAAGTTTAATCCCAAAAATACCTGGGGAAACGCCTGGCTTGATAAGAGCCGGTGGTTGAAAGTGATTTTGATAAAACTGGGACAAGCAGTAATTTTCTGCGTCCTATTTTTCATTAACTTTATTATCGCCGCTATCAAAGCGGCGATTAATGCCTTCGTTAAGACCCTTGAAGGCACCGCCAAAAAGGCGGTAAAAAAATAAGATTAAGAGGGAAGTTAAACATCAGTTTAGCAACCCTCTTTTTTTGTACAAAAAAACATCCACCAGTTGGCGGATGTTTTTTAAAAGTGTAAAAATTATTTAGCAACCTTGGCTTTAACCACTCTCGGTTTTTTAACCACCTTAGCTGGTTTAGCTCCTGGAACCTTGGCTACTTTTACTTTAACGTCTTTAGCGGCGGTACGTAAGCAAGAAGTACAAACTTTAATTTTCATACCATCGATATTCTTGGTTTGCAAATTAATGTCTTGTCTCTTTAAAGTCTTAATTTTAGAATGAGAACGAGTCGCTCCTTTAGTCGAGCCGCGTCCGCATAAATCGCAGGTTTTTCCCATATTTGTTGATCATGTATCACGCCCGCTGAAACTTAGCCGTAAAGGCGGTTCGCGAAAACAATGATATTTTTTTATTTTTCTGACGTATATATAAAATACCTAAGACCAAGGCTTACGTATCAAAGCTAATAATAACAAGGTTTTAAAAATTAATCAAGATGTGTTAAAATAAAGACATAATTTATTTAAATTTTTTATATGCCCGAAATATTTTCTGTTATTGTCTTAATTCTGTCAGCGACGATTCATGAATACATGCACGGTTTTGCTGCTAATCAGCTCGGAGATCCAACGGCCAAAAATATGGGACGTCTCACCTTAAATCCCATTAAACATTTGGATTTATTTGGCTCAATTTTGTTGCCGTTATCTTTAGTACTGATTGGCTCACCATTCTTATTTGGCTGGGCTAAACCAGTGCCTTATAATCCTAACAATTTAAGTGATCGTAAATACGGTGACGCTAAGGTGGCCGTAGCCGGACCGCTGGCTAATTTATTTATGGCCGTGGTTTTTTCAATTTTAATTCGTTTTCTTAACCCAGCTAGCATGTTTTTCTACTTGGTTAGTGAAATTGTAATCATTAATTTAATTTTAATGGTCTTTAATTTAGTGCCAATTCCGCCGCTTGATGGTTCTAAAATTTTGGCTGTTTTCTTGCCTGATAAATGGCGGAATAAATTGCTGTATATGGATACGCGGCTGAGTATGGTCCTAGTTTTTGCTTTTGTTTTTTTTGGTTTTAGTTTTATTTCCCCAATTATTTATTGGCTATTTGGCTTATTTACCGGGATTCATATTTAAATCGAGTTAAGACTTTAATTAGTTAAAAAGGCTTAAATCTTTGTGATTTAAGTCTTTTTGGTTATTTTAGCTCTTTAGTCGGATTTTAGCCGGCCAGCTTTTGAAGTCAAAGGGCTTTCTTCTATTGACTTATGCTAATCTTTTTGATAAATTTAATCCACTGTTTAATAAAAAATTGTGTCCTGTTATTTCAGGACTGTTTTAGTGTTTAAAATATAATTATTTTAAGAAAATTATGCCCACCATGAATCAACTTGTCCGCAAGGGTCGCAACTCCAAAGTAAGACGTCAAACATCTTTAGCTTTGCATGTTAGCCTGGACACTCTTCATCGTAAGAAGAAGGAAACCGCCAAAGGTGCTCCTTTTAAGCAAGGTGTCTGCCTGAAGGTAACCACCACCACTCCTAAAAAACCTAACTCCGCTTTACGTAAGATTGCTCGTGTTAGATTATCTAACGGCATGGAAGTCACGGCTTATATCCCTGGTATGGGCCATAACTTACAGGAACACTCTATCGTTTTAGTTAAAGGTGGTAAAACTAAAGATCTTCCAGGTGTCAGATATAAAGTAATTCGTGGGGTCTATGATGCTTCTGGTGTTGAAGCTAGACGTAAGAGCCGTTCTAGTTATGGTGCTAAAAAACCTAAAGCTGGTGCCGCCGCTCCTACCGGTAAGAAAAAATAAGATTCATTTAATTAATAATAAAAATTAGAGTTGCTCTAATTCATGATAGTTCTTGCTATAGCTGGTAAGAGACTACTGAAAAATTATGAGAGGTAAACAAGCTCCAAAAAGAGATATTGAAGGAGACGTAAAATATAGTGATAAGAACATCACTAAGTTTATTAATTACGTCATGGAAAGCGGTAAAAAATCAGTTGCTCAACGAATCGTTTATGGTTCATTTGAGATTATTAAAGATAAGACTAAACAAGATCCTCGCCATGTGTTTAACAAGGCGATTAAAAAAGTTTCTCCCTTAGTTGAAGTCCGCGGTAAACGCGTTGGTGGCGCTAATTACCAGGTTCCTTTTCAAGTTCGCGGCGAAAGACGTTTTTATTTGGGTTGTAATTGGATTATCACGGCAGCTGATGCTCGAAAAGGCCGTTCAATGGCTGAAAAGCTAGCAGCGGAAATTTTAGATGCTTCAAATGGTGAAGGTGCCGCCGTTAGAAAACGTGATATGGTTCACAAAATGGCCGAAGCTAACAAGGCTTTCGCTCATTTCTCTCGTTAATTTTATAAAATACTTCTTAATATAATACTTATGCCTAGGGATTATTCTTTGGACAAAATTAGAAATATCGGCATCATGGCTCACATTGATGCCGGAAAAACCACTTTTACCGAGCGGGTTTTGTTTTACACTGGTAAAAAGCACAAAATTGGTGAAGTTCATGAAGGGGCTGCTGAAATGGATTGGATGGAACAAGAAAAAGAACGCGGGATTACGATTACTTCCGCGGCGACCACTTGTTTTTGGAAGAATAATAAAATCAATATTATCGATACTCCAGGACACGTTGATTTTACCGTTGAAGTTGAACGTTCTTTGCGTGTTTTAGACGGGGCGATTGCTGTTTTTGACGGCCAAGCCGGCGTTGAACCGCAATCGGAAACTGTCTGGCGCCAAGCTGATAAATATCACGTCCCACGATTATGTTTCATTAATAAGATGGATAAGATGGGAGCTGATTTTTATATGAGCTTAAATTCAATTAGAACCCGTTTAAATCCGAAAGCGGTCGCCATTCAACTACCGATCGGCGCTGAAGATAATTTAAAAGGGGTGATTGATATTATCGATAAAAAGGCTTATGAATTTTCCGGAACTAACGGGGAAAATGTGGTGGAAATTCCGATTCCGGAAGATATGAAAGCTAAGGTTGATGAGTACCACAACGAATTAGTTGAAAAGGCTGTTGAGTGCGATGAAGCCACTATGGAAAAGTTTTTGAGTGGAGAAAGCGTCACTATGGCTGAAGTTAAGGCCGCTATTCGTAAAGGGGTAATCGGTAATATGATTTACCCGGTTTTATGCGGTACGGCTCTACAAAATATTGGCGTTCAATTTGCTTTAGACGCGGTTAATGATTATCTACCATCACCTTTAGATGTTCCAGAACTTGACGGTATTGACGTTGATGATGAAACTAAAAAATACGAAGTTAAAGCTAACGACACTGAACCTTTTGCTGGTTTAGCGTTTAAGATTGCCACTGACCCTTTTGTGGGTAAACTTTGTTTTGTTCGTGTTTACAGCGGAGTTCTTGCCGCTGGTTCCTATATTGTAAATACTTCAACGGGTAATAAAGAACGCATTAGTCGTTTAGTTCGCATGCACGCTAATCACCGCGAAGAAATTAAAGAAATTTACGCTGGTGATATCGCAGCGGTTATTGGTTTAAAGAATACGACTACCGGTAATACTTTATGTGATGAAAGTCGTCAAATGTTCTTAGAGTCCATTGTTTTTCCAGAGCCAGTGATTAAGATTGCGGTTGAACCTAAGACTAAAGTTGATCAAGAGAAAATGGGCGTGGCCTTACAACGTTTAGCTGAAGAAGATCCAACTTTTAGAGTGGAAACTGATGAGGAAACCAATCAAGTTTTAATTTCCGGTATGGGTGAACTCCACTTAGATATTATTGTTGATCGGATGCGTCGTGAATTTGGTGTTGAGGCCAATGTTGGTAATCCACAAGTATCTTACCGTGAAACGATTACTAAAACCGCTGAAGCTCAAAATAAATATGTTAAGCAGTCTGGGGGGCGCGGTCAATATGGTGACTGTACTTTGCGCGTTATGCCTCAAGAAGATCCAAGTAAAGGCTTTGAATTTATCGATGAAGTTAAAGGTGGG
>Ga0214216_1000335_pt1 | contig 17939 bp, 16 predicted proteins | sample TroBogypolimnion_12_FD_153054 | JGI IMG/M metagenome (GOLD analysis project Ga0214216, IMG submission 153054) | Freshwater microbial communities from Trout Bog Lake, WI - 27JUN2007 hypolimnion | ecosystem: Environmental > Aquatic > Freshwater > Lake > Hypolimnion/Profundal zone | place: Trout... | reverse complement strand
TCTAAAATAACAACGCTAATATTAGAGCTGTTTTAATTTACAAAGGGGCATAAAATAGATAATACCGCGCTTACTTACTAAACCAAACGAGCAGTATTGACAAAACAAACGTAAAATGTAATTCTTTAACCATAGATAATCGAACATTAAACAAAAAAAATTTTAAAATGAGGAAGTTAAATAGAAAGGAATTGCCTCTCCCAGAGAAAGATTTTCTTGGAAGATGGGTGTATGACGAAAAGCGTCTTTTAATTCTTTTAAAAAAGATGCCATTTAAAAGACAGGCGTTGATTTTGAAGAAAGCGTTGGAAATTATTTCAGAAAAACCTGTTTCAAAAAGTTATGCAATTGCTCGCGCCCTTGATTGTGGTTATGATGATGCCGGTTACTATTGGAGAAAAAAAGAAATTCGTGTTTAGCTAAAACAAGAGTATGATTAAATAATCATACTCTTTTTATAAAAAATAACCCTTAAATTAGGGTTATTTAAAAACTGCTAGGGACTTAGTTATTTATAGATTGTTTGATTGCCGCTTCTAGTTCACTGGGAGTGTCCGTCCCGATACGATAAATTTTTCCATTTTTCATAATTATTTCCACCGCGCTCCAGCCGGAAACATTGTAAATCCACATATACGGCCAGAACCAGACTTTCACTCCCCATCCATAATACCAGCGATTCTTTACTGACTGGACTGAAGTTATCTGATTGAGAGGAAACCTCCTGGCGAAAATTCCATAGCCAAATTTAATTCGAAGATAGTTTTTATCAATGAACACGGTTAGTGTTACAAATGATGCCAGGATAAAAAGAATTAATGCCATTATGACAGTAACGGCAAAATTTGGGCCAGAGTCGGCCGAGACCGGCTCGGCTGAGCTCATAATATAAACCCAGGCAAAAAACGCCAGCACAAAAAGAGTAACCACTATTATCAGGTAACCAATTTGAGTGTGTTTGTATGCGCTCATGGTTTTGAAGATATAAACTTTAAAGTGGCTGAGTCGACAGTTCCGGTATAGGGCTTTAATTTATATTTTTTCTGAAAATTTATTAAGGCTTTCTTAGTAGCTGGTCCAAAAAAATTAGTTTCTTTGCCTTTAGCGCCAGCCCCTTTGCTGGAAACTATAAAACCATTCTTATTAAGAAAGATCTGCAATTGCCTAACATCTTCACCTCGGTCGTTTAGTTTTAGAACACGCTTAAATATATATTTGGCTGGAGACTGGCTAACAGCAGCACCAGTTTTAATGGTCGAATTCTCTTTTTGACCAACTAAAGTTATTACTTGGCTTAAAACTTCTGAATCCTGTCCGGAGATGGAATAATATTTGAGATAAAGATTATAAGTCCCATTAACAGCCGGTAAAACAAAAGTCGGATTATCTGAATAAGCCATGAGACTCGCTTTGCTGAAATCTTTATCTAAAGAAATGGCATAATTTTTAACCGCCTTGCTATCACCGTTAAGTGTAAGCTTAAGTAGCGGTGAGCTGGTGGTCGCTATGCCGTTATCGATTATAAGACTAAGCTTGGTCAGGGTCGAGTTTCCGGTTTGGACGGCAATCGGTTTGATAATGACTGAGGCTGCCCCGCCTTGAACATTACTGGATCCGCTGGTTCCACTGCCGCCGCTGGAAACAGTCTTGGTGGCGACATAATAGGAAGCCTTATTAGTATGAAAAGTACAAGTTCCCTCAGCAGAAACCACGCAAGTATTTTCAACCAAACCGTCATCGGTCCAGCCGCTATCAACCGCTAAGGAACGGCGAATATTTAGAGTCTGTCCGGCTAAAGAAGTGCCGACATACATACTAACTGTAATGGCCGGTTCAAAATGCAAACCGACTCCGGGAATACCCCACTGGAAAGCACCTTGAGCCTGCTGATTATTACTAAAACCGGAAAAATTATTTGTGGCCATATTGACGGCACTTAAATTGGCCGGAGCGAAATTACCACCGCCTACCTGAGATATAACTGTCTCAGCCGGTAAAGTTATAACCGTCGAATTATCGCCGACCGGAATTGTAATTATTGTATCTTCATTAACATTGATTTGAGCGGTGCTATTAGTGTCTCCGGTCGGAATAGTCATCGTTCCGCCATTATTAAAAAGGTTAGTCAGTCCGGTTGAACTAGCTGAGTGCGAGCTTAAGCGTGTACAATCTTTATCTAAACAATAAGGGCGATACCAAATAAAATGCTCGCCTTCACCGATTGTAATCACGTCGCCATCGCCGGAATTACCATTATCGCCAGACACTAGCGGACCAGTAGAACTAGCCATGTCTCCTCCCCACCAATTTCCCGTAACATCGAGGCGTCCTGGAACATTATTAACTTCCAAAGATGATTGAGGTAACTGACTGTCATGAAGCCGATTATGATTAATATGAAAATTATCGGCGTCAATCGTACCGAACATCGTACCGATATAAATATTTTCCGAGTTATGATTGATATCATTATTGCTAATATCGATCTGCCCGCCGCTTAAGGAATCACTAATCCGAATACCCGAAAGACCGCCGGCGATATAATTATTATTAATTCTGATATTCGTGTGCGATCCGCTCATATTGCCAAAATTTATAACCGGACTCTCATAACAATAACCTTCGCCAACGGTTCTAATAACTAAGCCCTCGATTGTGACACCTGAAGAATTAATATTAAAAACCGAATTCTCACAATCGGTTTCAACCGCGGCGGCATTTTCGTCATATAAGATATTGCCGTCAGCGAATAATTTAGCCGGGTCATAAGTCCCCGGACCGGAAATAGTTACCGGTTTATTAATTGTGATTGATCCTTCGTTCCGATAAGACAAAGAGGCGGCGGCGACATGGATAGTTCCGCCGGAAGTAACGGCATTTAAAGCGCTCGAAATATCACTGAAAGCATTTTCTCCTAAAATATGCCCATCTTCAGCGGCTAAAGACGCTCCACCTTCATAGCCATAAACCTTAGAAACATAAATATCGGACTGCGGCTGAGGAGTCGGCGTTAATTCCGGATAACTGCCTTCGACCGCATGCCAAATCGGCAAATTTTCTCCGATACCGCTAAAATCCCAATCAGCGAGTGGCGAGTTATCATTGCTATAAAAAAGATTTGGGCTTGCAGCTTGGCACTCCTCCCCAAAATCATTACCGCAACCCAGATCAGAAGCTGAATAATACCGAAGATTTAAAATCGTTCCGCTATATTCTCCGTCGATTTCCACGGAAGCAAAAAAATCACCGGCGCTATTATACGCTTTCGGAAGATTCAGAACCGAAGAAGCAAAAGAATTCATAACATCACCACTGCTTAAATAGCCGATGAAACCACCGATGGTGGCGTTAGTGCTGTTACTTCCGACCGTTAAACTAGAAGCGGAATAACAATCACTAATACTTGACCAATCATTTTGCCCGATGAAACCGCCCAGAACTATATTATTATCACCATTCTCTCCGCTTGAAACGGTGGCAGCGGCATAAGAATTGCTGATTTGCGAATCTTCCGCCGAGCCGATGAAACCGCCGGCTTGCCCTTGGCCGGAATAAGTATTAAAGCTCCCCACGATGTTTGAGCTTTTAACAAAAGAGGTCGCAATATTATCAGAGGACGAGTAGCCGAGCAGGCCGCCAACCAGGTCAAGGCCAGACACCTCACCCGTAAAAGAATCATGGTTAAAAGTGTTACTCTCTGAATCGCCGATTAAACCGCCGACATAATAATAATCTTGATTATGTGCTTGTTGAGAAACTTCAAGATTAGAGGAAACATTATTGATAGTCGAGCCGGAGGAATAACCGGCCAAGCTACCGAGAGCGACATCGCAATCACCGTCACAGCTGCTGGCGGTTGTAATACTGCCGCCATCCAAACTTAGATTTTCCACGGTAGCGCCGTTGAGTTCCCGAAATAAACCAACATTATCTCCGCCGACATCGGTATCGTCAATATTTAAATTTTTTATCGCGTAATAATTCCCGTCCAGAGTTCCTTTAAACACGCTGATCGGCGTAAAATTGTCGACGCCGGAACAATCAATGTCTTGAGTCAAACTATAACTGCCATATTGATCGCTGTTTATAGTCTGTAATCCTTGGCAATCAGTAATAGAATATTGATGAGGTGCGCCGGAATTATAGCCATCGACCTCGGATTTTTCTCCCGAACTGCTAGAATCGGAATCATAAGCATAGACCGAAAAATCATAAATCGAATTTGGCGCCAAATCACTGATGGTAAAATTATGTGTGGTCGAAGTAGCTGATATTTCATCGCTCCAGTTTCCGCCTAATGGCCGATAAGCAATTTTATATTCAGTAAAGGAGCCGCCACCGGTTGGTGGATCCCAGCTCAGACTTAAACCGGAAATATAGTCACCGTGTGCCGTTAAATTCCGCACTGTTCCGGGAAGTGGCGGAATAACCGTAATCACTCCCGACTTAACCGGCGTCAGACCGTCCTTCGCCGCTTTGATTGTGAAAGTTCCGGTCGCCGTGGCTGTAAAAACAGCGCTTTTTCCATCTCCGGCTGGGACTAAATTACTGTCAACAATCCCGCCGGTATTATCTTCAAGAGTCCAATTGGCCGCGACATTGTCATAAAAATTTCCGTATTGATCAGTTGAAATAGCATAAGCCGTCAGACTGTCGCCAACCCGGATTGTTTGAGCGGCGACATCTTCACCTGAGCCGTCAGCCGCTACTTCGACATGAATTCCGGAAAGAACATCGCGTGTCAAAGTTAAATTATTAAAAGTTACCCCCGAACCGAAAAGTGGAGAATTAATCAAAGCATAACCGCTGTCAGTTGTCCGCCGCGGCAAACGAATTTCATTGCCCGAGGCTGTGTCCGATAATTTTATCGTAATCGGACTGCCGGCATATAAGGTATGACCGATGGTAAATGATAGTAATGTCGGATAGACTCCATTAACTGGATTCTGATAATCAGGCGCCGGAGCCACGTCGTATTCTTCCGTGGTCGTAGCGCCGTTCTGAACAAAAACAAAATCCGATTTATTAATATTATCAGCGTTTAATAGCGTCCCCAAAGGAAAAGTCAAAGATACTCCGAAAGCCGGAGTTTGTGTAAAGGGCACTTGAAAAGTGGCTAGAGTATCACCGGGCTGTAGATAAGTGCCGCCCATAGCGCCGGAGAAACCGACGGAACCACCAGAAAGATCGGCTCGCGCCACACCGGGAAAAATAAAATTAAAAGCCACCGTCAAAGAGGCAATCGCGATAATCGCAAAAAGCTTGGTTGAAGTTTTGTTCATAAAAAAAGATTAAATATCTTTAATAAATAATATTTAACTTAAGTTTATCTTCGATAAAAAGGGCGACGTCTAGATATAAATAATTATAACACGATTTATAAATTTTACTTATATCTGCGACACAAACGCCGGCTGACATCGGCGGTTTTTATTTGTAACAAAAAATTATAAAGTAAGCTACTTTTAAATCTTATATTTCAAAGTGACTATACCACTTTTAAATTGTTCTAAAGAAACAAATTCCAGTTTTTTGTAAAAACTATCTTTGGCGAATAAAGGAATTCCGTTTCCAATAAGCGCGGGCTCTATATTAAGAATGATCTCATTTAGTAAATCATCTTTTATAAAAGCACTGTTTATAGTTGATCCGCCGGTTACTAAAACAGAATCAAATTCTTGTAATTTTAACAAAGCATCCTTTGGCGAAGATGCTAAAATATACCCATCGTCAAGTTTGTAACTCTCATCTTGAGAAATTATTACTTTCTTAATTCCTTTAAGGTCATCGAAGCCAAAGCCATCTCCCCAGTTTTTCACTGCTTCATAGGTCCTCCTACCGACAATAAAATTTCCACAACCCCTTGCTAAACCGCAAAATTTCTCCCAATTCTCCTTAGACAGAAAATCTTCATTTCCATTTTCATCGGCAATATATCCATTAAGGGATATTGCCATATATAAGATAACTTTCATAGAGTTCTAATTTTAACTATTTAGCTAAATATTAGCACTGATTGCTCCGAAATTCAATCTCCCCAACAAAAAAACAGCTCTGATATTAGGACTGTTTTAGTATGCGGGGAGTGAGGAACGCTATTCGAACTGAAATCAGACAAAATGCCAATTAATTATAAATTTTATAAAATATATTATTCTACTTTCTTATATTGATCAGTGTACCAAGCTGGAGCACACGGCATAAACATGGTCATTTTTCCTTCCCAAAAAAACTTTTCTCCCGGCTCAATTAAAATTAAATCACCAGCTTCTAAATTAATCTCTTTATCATTAATAGTAATCTTGCCAGAACCGGTAATAATATAAGCCAACTCCTTACATAGCAAATTAACAATCCTACCCTGGTCGGGCTCTCTGCCAGATAGTTCAATAACCGAACCATTTATATCCTTATCACCTAAGGGATACTCAATAGCAACGCATCCCGCACTGTTGGTCTAGTTTTTGCGAACGATTTTCATAAATTTGATGCTTATTTGGTTCTATTGACCTATTTCTTAGTATATAATATAATAATATTGTAGTCGAAAGACTATCGTCCCCTAAACGATACTAGGATTGTATTCACACCTCCGCGCAAGCGGAGTGTTTTTTTATTCCGGTATTTTCGAGTTTTAAAAATCCGCCCAATGTTTCCGCCGGAATAAACACGTCAGCCACGGCCTGCAACTCTTTACTCATTCTGTTCCTAGTGCAAACAACAACCACTTTTTTACCTTTGCTTTTTAAGTAGTTAAGCAGTCCACCAAAATCACTATCGCCGGAGAAAAGCATGACCGTATCATATTTTTCTGATTTAGTAATCATGTCCATGGTTATTTCCACATCAAAATTACATTTCGGAACCTTATTTAAAAAGACGCCGGACTCATCATAATGCGGAATCATTTTAATTTCCTTAGTCTTAACTTCAAACCCGTTCTTTCTGGCTTTGTCTAATCTGAACATTGAGGCGCGATATTTTTTATTATTATCGTGCTCTTTTGGAAAATTTGTATTTTCTAAATAACGGCCGTAATAAAATAGTCTCTTTATTGGAAAAATCCAATTAATAATTTCTGCCAATTTCGCGATATCTACTTCCTGGCTAATTCTAAATTTATTTTCTTCCGGCCATAATTCTTTAGCCCAAGGACGGACATTGCCAAAATCAACAAAAACATAGACACGACCAAAGTCTGCCTTTTTGAATAAATAATATTCGGCTTTTAGTTCGACAAAATTCATAATCTAAATATACCATAAGACAAAAGGAAAATAAATCAATTTTTTTTAATTTTGGTTCGAACTGGCCTTTGGAACAGAAAAAATGAAATGTTAGCACATAAATGGCTACTGCCACTTGAAGAATCACACAATCTCTTTAACGATAAAATAGCTCGGCTCGAACTGGCGAAAACCCCCATAAACAAAAGACGAAGTGAGCTTTTAGACTCACTTCGTCCCGTACTGCGGAGAGGGAGGGATTTGCCCCTACGCTTTGCTCCGGGGTATAAACTTCGAATCCTTTTCACATCAAAACCAAAAAAATAAGGCTAATATTAGCCTTATTTTTATTGGCGGAGAGGGAGGGATTCGAACCCTCGGTACCCTTTCAGGTACGACAGTTTTCAAGACTGTTCCATTCGACCGCTCTGGCACCTCTCCTGGTCGAATATAGATTAGCATAAGATTATTAGCTAATCAACACTTTTAAGCACTATAAAACAAAACCCCACCTTTCAAAGCTTAATCGCTTAAAAGATGGGGTGCCGCCTATTAATTGTCCTCGATGCCGAGGAAATATGTTTTTAACAGTGGTAAATCATCTCTTAACCCTAAAGAGATATTTACCGAATTCTTTCCATAAACACAGATAGTAGGAATCAGTTCCAGTGGACCGTGTTTAGATTCTTCTCTTAAAGATGAAATATAAAATTTGTTTTCCGGTAGATCCTCTGGCATAACCGAAACGAAATGAATAATTTCGTGGATGCCAGCCTGGCTAATGCCAGCTTTTTTCATTATCATCTTGGCGGTTTTGTGACAAACCTCCAGCCCCAAATCCATCAAAACAACTTTCACTTTTGTTTCGCCAGTTTTTTCAACTTTAACCTTATAAAGGCCACGATTAACATCGCGCACTTTTTTTGGCAAAGCAATCTCACTTACTGGTTGGTCATAGTTGATAACCAACTCGGTTTTCATTACAATTTTAAAGACATTTTTTTTCACTTCAGTCGCTTGTTTCTCCATAATTTCCCTCCTTTTTTAGTTTATTGTTAATTTACGATAAAGATAATTTTACCCTTTTAAATGTAATATGTCAAGGTTTAGCCAACCAAAAACGAGCTCTTAAAACTCGTTTTTTATTGAATGTTAATTAATTCTTGTTGGAAAAATTATCGAGAAATTTTCTAATCAGACCACGGTTATCTCTTTGAATTTTATTATCGGGCCGGGTTTTTAAATTCTCGGTTTCTTTGATTGACATCCGCTGATCATATATCTTATCAGCCTGAGGAATAAATTGCATATTAACACCGCGTCTTAAAGGTTTATCTTGTTGCCCTTCTTCATTTATCAACGAATCATCTAGCTTGCCTTCTTTAACAACAGGACCATCACCCGCAACCGCCGTTAAACTCTCCTCGTCATGATCAACGTGAAAAGATTCCAAATTACCAACGCTTTTGGGGCCGCGATACTGATAAGAATAATTTTTAATATCACCGCGGACCTCATTCAAGGCTTTAGCTGTGTCAGCATAATTATCTTCCTCATCATCTTCCCGACTCGGTTCTATTTCATTTTCTTCATCATCTTCGGTGCTGATTTCAACCTCATTTTCTTCATCATCTTCAGGATTAAGCACCTGGTCGGCTGTTAAGAATTTCCGCTTCGGATCATTAGCGTGGACAAACTCTTCGTTATCCAAATCGTCCGGTTCATCAATTAGCGGACTCCTATCAAGCGGTAAATATTTTTCACCATCCCTTGGAACACTTTTATCTATTGGCAAATATTTCTCAGTAGTTCTTAACATACATTTTTAAATTTTAAAATTAATTAAAAAACAAATTAAGCTTTAACTAGACATTTATCGGTTTCACCGCTAAGAATCTTGCCGGCCACTTTCCGCAAAATAACTCACTTCATATTTTTTAATTGCTGATAGTTATATTATACAATATTTAGCAGTTTTAGCGAGAGGACTTGCGCATTCGGTTTTGTTTCGGTATAATATAAAAGTAATAAATATTTAACCATATGCCTACATTAACCAAGAAGCAAAAAGAGGTTTACGACTATGTAGCCAGCTGCATTGCTGAAAATGGCTATGCTCCGTCTCTGCCGGAGATTCGCGACCATTTTCAAATCTCAGCAGTGTCTACAGTTCATGAACATCTAAAAACTTTAATTTCCAAAGGCGTTCTTAAAAGAGCGAAGAATGTTTCGAGGAGTTTGGAGTTGGTGGGAAAAAGAATGACGGACATGATGGCGGTGCCGCTAGTGGGGATTATCACTGCCGGCAAACCGATTGAAGCCATCGAAATTCCGGATGAAGTCATTGAAATCGCTAAAGATCGGCGCTTTCAAGACGGCGAACTCTACGCTCTTAAAGTCCATGGTAATTCCATGATTGGCGATGGTATTTTTGATGGCGATTTTGCCATCATTAAAAAGCAAAATTATGCTGACAACGGCGACACTGTCGTGGCGGTAATAGACGATAATGAAGCAACCTTAAAACGATTCTATCGGGAGAAGGATCAAATAAGGCTGCAACCGGCTAATCCGACCTTTTCTCCGATCTTCCGCAAGGAAGTGGAAGTTCGAGGAATTGTTGTTAAAATAATTAGAGAATTCCACCGAGCCGCTGTTTAAATTATTTTAAACAAAGACTTGGATCAAAAAAGCTGATAATTTATTATCGGCTTTTTTTATATATTAGAACGGGGCTTGACAAACTTTAGCGCTTACGATATAATGGATAATAGTTATTAATTGATATTAATTATCATCTAAATAAATATGACTATCAGTCAGCAAGAAATAACCCAGCGCTTAGATCATTTTCGGCAAGCAGTTCGTGGACAAGGTCTTCCTTTGACACCGCAAAAGCTAGAAATCTTCCGTATTATCGCTTCTTCTGGCAATCATCCCCAAGCCCAAGATATTTATGAACAAGTTAAAGACAAATTTACAAATATCTCTCTGGCAACCATTTACAAAAATTTGATCCAATTCCAGGAACTCGGTTTGATAATTGAAATCCCCCTCGCGGGAGCTCCTAATCGCTATGACGCTAAATTAGAAACTCATTGCCATGTCGTTGATACGAAACTAGGCAAAGTCTATGATTTAGGAGAAAACCAAAACCTGAATTTACCCCAAAAAATAATGGGCCGTAAAATTAAAAAGACTGATATCATTTATTATTTATAAATCCCCAACGATATGTTAAACACTAATACTAAAGCCCCAGATTTTACTAAAATAAAATCCTATCATCAAGGCGAATTCAAAGACATCAGCTTAACGGATTATTCCGGAAAATGGCTAGTGCTCTTTTTTTACCCTCGCGACTTTACTTTCGTCTGCCCGACGGAGCTCCGAGGATTTGCTAAGTATGAAACTGATTTTAAAAATTTAAATTGTGAAATTCTGTCCGCTTCCACCGATTCAGAGTGGTCACACAAGAATTGGTTAGAAAAAGATCTGCCGGAAATAAAATATCCCGTCTTAGCTGACACAACCCAAGCTTTAGCTAAAGCCTATGGAGTTCTTAATGAAAACGATGGTTCAGCTGAAAGAGGCTTATTTATTATTGACCCCGAAGGTCTGATCAAATACATTGTCGTGTCGACCGGTTCAGTCGGACGTTCCGTTACTGAAACCTTACGCGTCTTAAAAGCTATTCAAAGCGGCGATTTATGCCCTTTAGACTGGCAAGAAGGCGAAAAAACTTTAGGCCACGCCTAAAAATAAAAAGAATACTAAGTATTATAAAAAGTCTCTCCGCCTTTTGGCGAATAAAGAGGCTTTTTTTGTTTAAAATTAACGCTTAATTTCGTATTGCTTTTTAGCTAACCGCTATATATAATAAAATAAGCTAATTTAATCAAATTAACCCTTATGATATTCGAAGATTTCTCACAAAAGCGCTGGAAAAGAGCCAAATGGGTCTTTATTGCCATCGCCTTTGTTTTGGTGATACTTTTAGGCGGCATGATTGCCAGTTTAATGGTTAACCCCCCATTAGTCAGCGTTCAGGAAAGGCAAGATAATATCAAAAAAGCCTCTCATATCAAAGCCAACATCATTGCTCAGGAAAAAAAATTAACCCCTAAAAAAGTTGCTAAGACTAGCCGAGTTGTAAAAAATAATTTAGCCACTTCGACAGCTGCTATTTCTTCAAATAATCAAAATCCAGCCACCTCGACCAATTTTTTATCCAGCGCTTTTTTAATTCAAGATGATCCGGCCAGCCTGCAATCTTTTGAAAAACATGCCAGCGATACCGACATTGTTTTTCCTGATTGGTATTTTTTAAACAGTGCTAGCTGTTCAGTTTTAGAAAAAGAAGATTCCGATATTACCAAAGCGATTCGGGCAACCGGAGGAACCGCCATTATTCCGAGATTTACCAATGGTTACTTAGGAAAATGGTATGGTCCAGAAACAAGTGCGATGCTTAGCAACCCCGAAACCAGTTCCTGCGTGGCTGGCGCCTTAGCTGATCTAGTTATAAAATCAAATGCTGCCGGAATTAATGTCGACTTAGAAGGTTTAAAACCGGAAGATAAAGATGGTTATTTGGAATTTCTTAAGACCCTGACTAATTTATTACATAAAGATAATAAGCTGGTAACGGTCGATGTTACCGCCAATGATCCGGCCTATGATTTTGAATATATCGGACAAACGGTTGATTATGTCATATTAATGGCTTATGACGAACATTACCCGAGCAGCGGACCCGGACCGATTGCTAGCGCTGATTGGTTTAGGGATGTCGTCGATCAAGGCATTAACTCCGTGCCCAAAAATAAATTAATCATTTCTTTGGGTGCCTACGGTTACGATTGGACAGTTGGAACAACCACGCCGGCCACTTCCCTAAAATTTAATGAAGTAATGATGCTGGCGAAAGACGCCGATGCTGAACCGGAAATGAATTCTGATTCCGGCTTTAATATGTACTTCAGTTATAAAGATGATAGCAACAGTGAACATCAGGTGTGGTTTTTAGACGGCACAACCGCTTGGAATGAAGCTTTAATCGCTAAAAACAGCCAGGTGGCCGGCGTCGCCTTGTGGCGCTTAGGCACTGAAGATGGATCTTACTGGCAAATTTTTAACAAACAAGCGACCGGCCAAGACTTGGCTAACGCGCCTAAATTAGATTCCATTAATTTTGAAAATGAAAGTGAATTATTTAAATTAGAATATGATCGAAACGCCGGGCATCTACAGATAACCACCGATACTGACGGCAGCATTGATTATGCTCTTTATGATAAGATTCCTACTGGCTATGAATTGGGCGCTGTGGGCCAGCCCTTTCCTGATAAACAAATAACTTTGACTTTTGATGACGGTCCAGATGAAACCTGGACGCCGCAAATTGTTAAAATTTTACAAGACAACAATGTTCCGGCTACTTTTTTCATGATTGGTGATCAAGCGCAAAGAAATCCCGACTTAGTCAGTCAAATGGCTAAAGATGGGTTCATGTTTGGCAATCATACTTATTTACACCCGGATATTTCGGCGATTTCCCATAGCCGCTTAAACTTAGAATTAAACGAAACCCAAAGAGTTATTGAATCAGAGACGGGACGGCGGACCATTCTTTTTAGGCCGCCTTATGACACCGATTCCACGCCTGATACCCCGGAGCAATTAAAACCTATTGCTTACGTTAATAGCCTGGGCTATATTATTGCCGGCGCTAATATTGACGCTGAGGATTGGCAGAAACCAGGGGTAAACAATATTATAAACAATGTTTTAAATGGGCTAAAAAACCCCGACAATCATGTTATTGTCATGCATGATGCCGGTGGAGACCGGTCACAAACAGTCGCGGCTCTAAAGATTTTAATTCCTGAGTTAAAAGCTCAAGGTTATACTTTTGTAAACTTTGATAAGGCTGCCGGTCTCAGCCGTGATCAAATCAACCCCCCACTAGTCGGAAGCGAATTATTTTTTGTGGAAATAACTTCGATTTGGAATTTCAGCTTGCGCTGGGGCTGGATAATAATTTCTTGGTTATTCATTTTAACAACGATTATTGCCATCCTAAGAATCTTGTTTTTGGGGGCGATGGTGATTCGATCAGCCAAACACTACCGCAAACGCCAAGAAAAATCTTTCGCCGAACCAGTCACAGTGATTGTTCCCTGCTACAATGAAGAAAAAACAGTCGCTTATACTTTAATCGCTCTCCAAAAAAGCACCAAAACTAATTTGGAAATTTTAGTGATTGATGACGGTTCAACCGATAACACCAGCGCCGAAGTCGAAAAATTCATAAAGCAAGATGAGCGCATCAGATTAATTAAAAAACCAAACGGCGGCAAGTCGTCGGCTTTAAATCTCGGTTTTGCTGAAGCCAAGTATGATTTAATTATTACTATTGATGGCGATACCATTTTACTGCCGGAAACCATCAACGAACTGACCAAGCCTTTTGCCGATGCTAACGTTGATGCGGTTTGCGGCAATGTAGAAGTCGGCAATGTGCGCAACTTAATTACTGGTTTTCAGGCTTTAGAATATATCACCACTCAGAACTTCGATCGCCGCGCCTTTGATGAACTCAATTGTATCAGCGTCGTTCCGGGTGCTACCGGCGCTTGGCGCCGCGACAAGGTTTTAGCGGTTGGCGGTTATGGTACTGACACCTTAACCGAAGACGCCGATTTAACTTTGAGATTGCTAGCTAGCGGCGGCATCATTGTTTATGCCCCAGAAGCTCGAAGCCGCACTGAGGCCCCGGAAACAATCAGCGGCTTAGCCAAACAACGCTTCCGCTGGAGCTATGGCACTTATCAATGTTTATACAAGAATCGTAAATTATTTTTCAAAGGTAATTTAGGCTGGGTCGCACTACCTAACATGCTGTTTTTTCAGATTATTTTTCCAATCTTATCGCCAATCGGCGACTTGGTCTTTTTATTATCAATTATCCGCGGCGACTTTGGCGCGATTGCCGTTGGTTATTTGATGTTTACCGTCATGGATATCTGTGGTTCCTTACTAGCTTTTACACTGGAGAAAAAACCGAAAAAATTAATGTGGTTAATTTTAATTCAGAGATTCTTCTATCGTCAGTTTATGTATGTGATTACCTATAAATCAATTTTAGCCATCATTAAAGGCCGGCACTATGGCTGGAACAAATTAAAGAGAACCGGAAATAATAAATAGAAAAAATAGAGAGCGGTTAGCTATTACCTTTTTCAAAGTATTTAATAATTGTCGGAATTCCGGCGGCAATCGGCAGGGCCAAAAAAGCACCCGCAACCCCTAAAATAATGGAACCGACAATCACCGCAATGAAGCTTAAAAATGGCAATAAATTCAAAACCTTATTATAAATATTAGGCGCTAAAATATCATTTTCAATCGCCTGATAACCACAAAATAAAGCGATAGTTAACAATCCGGTTAGCGGCGACATTGTAAAACCCAAAATCACTGCTGGCGCCGCGCCCATCGTGCCACCAATTAAAGGCAGTAAGTCAAAGACTCCGGCAAAAATAGCCAGCGGCAGAGCGTAAGGAATATTTAAAATGAGTAAGCCGGCTAAAATCGTCAAAGTACAGATTAAAGAAATAAGTAAATTGCCCCGAATATACTGGCCGCTGATTCGCCCTAACTCCGCCGAAATTTTTTCTACTTGCTTCCGTTTTTTACTAGAAATTGACAAAGCAATTAACCGATGCAAAGCCTGGCCGTCAATCAGCAGATAAAAAATTAAAAAAATGAAAGTGATGGCCAGAAAAAAGAAGTTGCCAATCATCCTGGTGGACTCTAAAATATAAGAACTGTCGTTTTGAAAATACTGAGAAAAATCTAAGTTGCGCAAAAATGGCGGCAAAAAACTGGCAGCACTCAAGGTGTTAGTGATTCTTTCGGAAATCGCCGGAAATTGGCTGATAAAATCCGGAATTACCGCGCCGACAACATAAATTAAAGGCAGAATAAGGCCGATAACCACCAAGGCGGCTGATAAGGTTAAAGATAGTTTTTTGTGCAGCCACTTAACGGCCGGATCTAAAGCGGAGGCCACCATCACGGCAGTAATTAAAAGAATAACAATATCTGACAGCTTCCAAATAAAAAAAATGCCAACGGCTATTAAAAGGAGGGTTTTGATAGTCTGCGAACTGAGAGAAACTTCTATTTTTTTATTCATAAATAAAAAATAAATTATAACTGCTTCTAGTATAACAAATTAATTTAGATAAAGCATTTTTACCAGGCAATTTTTTCCTGGCCGCCAGCCGCTAAATAGTCGTTACTTTTAGAAAAATGCCGACAACCGAAAAATCCGGAATAAGCCGATAAAGGTGAAGGATGAGGCGCCTCTAGTATTAAATGTTTCCGGCCATCAATTAAATTTTTTTTACTTCGGGCATAATTGCCCCACAAGATAAAAACCACGTGTTCCCGTTTATCAGAAATGGTTTTAATAACCGTGTCGGTAAATTTTTCCCAGCCCTTATTTTGATGGGAAGCGGGATTATGAGCGACAACTGTCAAAATGGCATTTAAAAGAAAAACCCCTTGACCGGCCCAAGCTTCTAAATTACCCGATTTAAAATCTTTCTTTATACCTAAATCGTTTTCAATTTCTTTATAAATATTTTTTAAAGACGGCGGAATTGGCATATTTTTCGGAACTGAAAAGCATAAACCGTGAGCTTGGCCATAGCCATGATAAGGGTCCTGCCCTAAAATAACCACTTTAACTTTAGAAAAAGGAGTTAGCCAAAAAGCCTTAAAAATATTTTCCGGTTTGGGAAAAATTTTATTATTTAAATACTCACCCCGAACAAAATCAGCCAGTTGTTTAAACTGTTCCGTTTTGAAAAATTCGCTTAAAACTTCGGCCCATTCTGGTTCGATATTAACCTTTTTTTCCATATTTTTAATTATATCATAAGTTTATTGAGGGATAAAATAATTAAAAAAGGAAGTCTGATATTTTAGACTTCCTTGTTTCTGTAATTTATTTTTTCATAGCTTCTTTAAGAAACGGCCATTGGAATTTTGGCTTCCAAATTATTTTTTTAGCGGTCATGAGTTCGGCGACGATTGGGTCAGTTTGAAGGTACTGCTTAGCATCTAAGGTGATGGCTGCATGGATTAAAATATTATTCCAGACTGACTCACCGGAACGGTTAATTGCGCAGGCGATACCAATTAATTCGCCACCATGGCTTTCAATTAATTCCTGCATCTTTTTAGCCGTTGAAAAGTTATTGCAAACATCTTCAATAACCATTACCTTATCACCCGGATTAATTTCATGCCGGTCAATAACCTGAACACTTTCTTCTTTGATGCCATTTTCAGGGTCAGCCAACTTGGTTACTTTTTTCTCCGCAAAGATGGTTCGACACCCTAAATAACGACCAACTTCACCAGAGAGTAGAATCCCACCCATAGGCGCACCAACTACCACATCACAATTCTTACAGTTGGTTTGGATTTCTTTGGCAATACGCTGAGCAAAAAAACTTCTGACTGTGGGCTCCATTTCTGCACGAGCAAAATTGAAGTATTCATACCCCACATAGTTTTTTAGGCCCTCTTCGGTTTTATAAGTACCGGCGTAAGCTACTAGTGGACCAATTAACTTACCGCTTTGATCTCGAGGACTACAGTAATAACCACCACAAGCCTTGAGCGTGGCCAGTAAATCATCTCTAACAATAAAGTTATCTTTGGCTTGGCTAATTTCTAGCTGGGTAAAATTGCAGCTTTGCTCTGGAGTGATACCAGCGTCCGGGTTACCTTTAGTGAGCTGAGCTCCCATTACGACATAGGTTGCTCCCAAATCAAGAGCCGCTCTCACACCCGTAATTCTCTGCTGATGATCTGATGACATCCAAACATCGCGGATACCAGGAACAATAAATTCATAAGCGACCGGTAAATTATCTTTTAAGAACAAAAGTTCTAAAGATGAACAAACAACCAGGTCAAATGGTTCTGGGTGTTTCCAATTCTCATAACGACCGCTTTTCTCAAAATAAAATTCACGGAGGTTCATCAAATCATTATAGATTTTAACTGCCGGAGTTTGTCCAAAACGAGCTCGGCATTCATCACGACTCATATCAGTTAAGACGCTGACCATCGCTAATTTAACCTCCGGCATTAACAGGCGCAACTTAAGAAGAGTGTCGGCACCAACAGAGGCAGTAACAGTAACGATGTCATTTTTACCTAAGGAATACTTTTTCAAGGTATTAACCACGGTCGCTGAAACATCGGCAATTTTTAAATCCAAAAAAATACCAACTGGCAGGTCTCTAGCTAACAATTTAGCCTTCAAGCTGTTAACAATCGCCGGTCCGCCGGCATCAGAATTATGCACCCCGTCGTTAAGCTTGATGTAAGCTATCAAGTTGGATAAAACCGGAGAATCCATAAGCTTATTAAAAGCCCCAGTCAGCAAATCAGAATTTGGATAGCCATCAAATGGCAAAATAACTACTCTTTTTTCCATCAGAAAAATTATTAAAGATTAATACTAATTGTTAAAAAAACGATTCTCACTATCTTAGCCCATAAATAGTCAAAATGTCAATAATGACTGGTAATGTGCACACACATATTGCACTTTTGGTGGTAATCTAGAGGCATATGTCCAAAACTATGCCTAAATCAACTAGCGAGGAGAAATATCGCTGGATT
>Ga0214216_1000329_pt1 | contig 18108 bp, 16 predicted proteins | sample TroBogypolimnion_12_FD_153054 | JGI IMG/M metagenome (GOLD analysis project Ga0214216, IMG submission 153054) | Freshwater microbial communities from Trout Bog Lake, WI - 27JUN2007 hypolimnion | ecosystem: Environmental > Aquatic > Freshwater > Lake > Hypolimnion/Profundal zone | place: Trout... | reverse complement strand
AACTGGCCGCCGGCGCCTCCGCTGGTGCACTGACATGGCTTAAGGCTTCATTGGCATCACTGATATCGCCGGATTGTTGATAGACCTCGGCTAAGAAGCGCCAAGCTTGATCGCTGTCCGGCTGATAAACCACTAATTGTTTAACTAGCGGTATGGCCCGATTCCAATCCTTGGTTTGATAGTAATGATCGACTAAAGTTAAAAAGTCTTTAGTCATACCAAAAGTGCTGGCACCATTTAAATCAACGCATTTATCAGCATAAGCATAAGCGTTTTTTAGATCATTTTTTAACTGATAAACTCGGTACAGCTGGCAATAAGTGTCGGGAAATTCTGGATTAAACTCAATTGACTGGTTAATCACCGAGATTGCTTCGTCATAATTCCCTTTAGCCATTAAAATATTGGCTTTCATAAAATAAACGGGAATTCTTTCCGGACTAGCGCCGAGCGAAGCATTAATCGCGGTTAGAGCATCATTATAATAAGTATCTAAAGCATTCTGATCGTTAATCTTCAAGCTAAAAGCTAAACTATTTACTTGCGATAGCTGTAATTGCATCAAGCTGTTTTGGGAATCGTTTTCCAAATTTTCTTTGGCTAGAGAAATTATATAATCCATCGCCGCCTTACCCTCATCAGGCGGCAATTTAAAAATCATCTGCGGATTTGAAATAACGGAGTTTATCAAAGCCGTTTTACCATCACGATCTAAAGGTGTGTTATTTTGGAAAGCTTCTTTATAAAGTTCCAAGCCATAAGTAACTTCACCGCGCGCCAGAGCTGAATAACCATTAATTACCCCCTGGAAGGTCTGCCACGGTCTGATATTGAAATAGTTAGTTAGAATTAACACCAAGATAAAACCAATCGTTAAAACGGTAAATTCGGCCACCGGCTTCTCAGTTTCTTTTTCAATTTCGGGATTAATTAAATAATAAATATAGGCCAGAGAAATCATGAGGCCAATATAGGTTACCAGCGAGTCAAAAACCGCCAAATTTTGAATAAAATAAGCTGTAAAGAGACCAATTAAGATTATCGGTTCAAAATTGTGGCGATCTTTTTTAATAAGCTGCAATAAATAAATAATCACCGCCGCAAAAATACTGAGATAAGCCAGAAGACCAATAATTCCGGAAGTGGAAGCAATATCAATTAAATTGTTGTGAGCTCGGTCAAAATAAGTATCACCCCGTGAATAATCGTAGAATTTAGCCTGAAAATATCGATCAAAAATAACCGAATAATTACCGAAGCCCACGCCTAACCAAGGATGGTTATGGAAATCTTTGGCCGCCGCTTCCCAAGAAATTAAACGAGTTTGAAAAGTTGCCTTTTGGGCGGTTAAATTCTTCAAAAAGGAATTTTCAAACCAAGGAGCGTTCTGTTGGGAAAAAATTAAAATTAAAACTAAAATAGCCATGATTAAAGAGCTCCAAGCGGCAATCTTAATTTTTTTATTCTGATGTAAAATACCAATTAAAAAAACAATAAAAAGAACACTGATCCCTAAACCAATAATCGCCCCTGAAGTGTGCGTCTTGGCAAATTCCAGTAGCATAATCAGCGCCGGAAGCAATAAAAACCAGCGCCAATTTTGTTTTTTAGCTCTAAAAAATAATAAAGCGCAGAAATACAAATTAAAAATGAGGTAACCGCTAACATAAGCCGTATTGCCGATAGTGCTGTAAGCGTTGCCGGCTAAACCCATAATACTGACCACGGTGGCGATAACAACCGAAGAAGCGAACAAAACCTGCCAGTCCTTATAAGATTTAAAAACGGTAATTAAAATTAAGTATAAGAAAAAGAAATGGATAATATGAAAAACCCCTAACATTCTTTCCGCCCCGCCCCAAAAACTGGTATCAATATCGACGCTAACAAAACAAGAGAGCGAAATGGCCACGAGAAAAGCGATAATACCCCAGGTAATTAGCGATTTTTTAGGCCGGTAAGTCGGGAACTTCCAAATAAATACCGCCCAGATAAGAAATAAAAATTCCGTTAAAATGTTAAAGGTTAATTGCTTAGAGGTGATGTAAGGAAATAATAAATCGGAAAAAACCAAAAAAACCGTGAGAAGTGAAGCAATGGCGCCAAACTGCAAAACACGCAGATAAAATTTTGAAGTCATAATGATAAAAGATTAATAGTCGATAAGAATTAAATACTTAGTATATTTTAGCATTAGTTGGTAAAAAAGCAAAAAGACTTCCAGAGGAAGTCTTTTAAAAGGGGTTGATTTTTTATTTAGTGGCCCCGCTATAAGCGATGGCGCGAACAATATTCCAAGCTAAAGGACTAATCGGAGCGTGAGCGTAAACCTTAGTAAAAGATTTGACGGCTAATTTTTCGGCATTAGCATTGCGGACCGGAAAACGAAGGCCGTAAGCAATAATCTTAATGGCACTTAAATCAGTATTACTAGTTGCCATAGCTGGTGCCCGATTATAAACTTTTTTAAATTCTAATTTGGCTTGATTTTCTGCAGAAACGCTAAGTCCCACTGGCTGATTACCGGTACTAATTCTAATTAAGTCCGACCACTCAGCCATGGTTACCGGCAGTTTTTTATAAGCGCTTAAATAGGAACCTAAAACTCCAACTCGTTCGCCAAGGCCTAATTTCAAAGTATTTGGCGTGCCATAAACGATGAAATAATTAAGATTGTTAATCGCGGCCGTACTTAATTTTAAACCCTTAATTAAAGGTTTAGTATAACGAGTTAAAGAACTCTTCTCTAAAACGAGGTTACGCTTAGCACCAACTTTAGCAATAATAGCTGCAATATCGCCGTTATAAATAACTAAAGATTCATCGGTATTTACCACTGGAGTCGTAACAACACTAGGGGTCGCAGCGGGCGTATTTACAACCACTACCGGCACCACCGCGTTATTAACAGTGACTGATAAGGAGTTACAGTTATTAGTCGCTGAACAAATAGTTAGGACGGAAGATCCCACCGTATTCCCGGCTAATGATAAAATATTACTACTGATATTAGCTTGAACGATGGAGGGATTAGAATTTGAGGAAATATAATAAACGTTGCTGGCGCCGCCAGAAATGGAAACACTGAAACTTTGTCCAACGGCTACAGTCGGGCTGCTATTACTAAAGGAGATGGGGATCAAGGAATTAGTGGCCGTAACAGAAACATAAATAACCCCGCACTGGCCACCAGTTTGGCAGATAGTGGCATTAGCACTACCAGCGCCCACAGCGGTCACGGTCGCTTTATTACCATTAACTACAATAGTCGCCACATTCTGATTAATGCTGTTAGATACATAGTAACCGCCGGAACCGTATAAAGTAACATCGGAATTACTGCCCACTTGCAAACTTAAATTATTATTACCAAAGGTAAGCTGCGTGTTTGAACTAACGCCGTTTACTAAAACTGCCAGCGAAGTACAAGCACCGCCAGCCGAACAAACACTTAAATTAGCCGAACCGGCCGCGATTCCCGTTAAAGTAATAATATTATTATTTAAACTAGTCTGAAAATAAGAAGCTGATTTGCTGTCATTTAAAAAACTGTAAGGAGCGGTGCCGCCGGAAATAACGACACTGGCGGCTTGACCGGCCTGTAACCATAAATTTGATTGGCTAAGGGTAATCGGTCCACCACTAGCAGCATAACTAACGGTAGCAGTTAAAGAATTGCAGTTTCCTTGTGAAGAGCAAACGGTAATAACCGCTGAACCGGCCGCGTTACCGATTAAATTTAAAGTATTGCTACTGATACTGGCGCTAACGACGCTGGAATTAGAATTAGAAGAAATATTATAAGTGCTACTGCCAGAAATCGTAATCGGTAAAGCTTGGCCGATAGATAAAGTGGGGGCCGATTGACTAAAAGTAAAAGAAGACGAACTAATGGAGCCAACCGTAGCGTTAATAATACCGCAAGCGCTCATATCGGTGGCACAAACCGTAATCGCGGCCGAACCGCCGTTATTACTGGCGTTTAAAGTAATGGTCTGGGCACTTAAAGTGGCCGTAATTACACTCGGATTAGAATTATTTAAAATTGTATAATTACCGGTACTATTTAAAATAGAAATCTGCGAACTCTGACCGTAAGCCACGGTTAAATTGCTTTGGCTGAGTGTCAGGGCCTGAGCGCCGGAATTTTGCACGGTAATATAAGTACTGGCACAATTAGAGGTGGTACCTAAAACACAAATGGTGGCCACGGTTTGGCCATAAGCATTAGCATAAATTGTGGCCTGTGAACCGCTTAAATTAATATTGGCTACTTGCGGATTGGTATTATTTAACAGATAAATTTTGTTAGAACCTAAATTGTTAATATTAATTGTATTGCTGCCGCCAACCGTTAAAATCACTCCCGTCTGATTTAAAGTAATGGCGCCGGTGCCCGAAACGGTGCTATAAGGCCAAACAACTGAAGCTGAGGTTTGATCATTAACTTTGGCCTGAACTGAAGAACCGGGATAAATACCTAAAGAAGCGGTGCTGATATTGGTAGAATAATAACCGCTAGCATTACTGGTGCCGATATATTTCAAAGAAGAAACACCACTGGTATTTTGGAACAACAATAAAACACTCGAATTAGGATCGCAAGAAACTGATAACTGCACTGTGTCGCCATCACCACTGCTAGTAAGAGATAAAGTGGTAGTGGATGCTTTAACCGCTGAGAGCGGTAAGCTAAATAAAATTGCCAGAAACAGAAAAGAAGTTATTAATTTTTTCATATTAATTTTTATTATAAATATAAATATATTATAACATAAAATTAATTATTCGTAACCACACAAAAAGAGCCCCCGAAGGGGCTCTTTTATGCTTTTCGATTAATTAAAGAAAATCGAGAAAACTTTCAAGTTACCTTAACTACTAGTTAACAATAGAAACTGTAGTGTTAGGGAAGTTCTTGATATAAGAAGCATCAAGAAGTGCGCCAGAAGGACCAGCAGTTATATCATTCCATACGAATGATGTTAATGTGGAGCTTAGACCTAAAGTAACACGACCTGTACCTGCATTACCAGCAATAGTTGCTACATTTGCATAGATATCATAGGTTTTGGCAGTTGTGCCAGAAGAAATAGTATCATATGGATTGAAAGTAACAGTTGCTACGCCACCGGCAGCAGCAATTCCATTGCCGTTATTAGTAGTACTAGTAATGTTATTACCAGTAGCAGCATCCTTAACAACGATCGAGCTAGAAGCAGTGAAAGTTGCACCAGAAGCAGAAAGTACTAAAGGTAATTGAACCATAGTCATACTACCAGTAGGAGCTAAGACGGTTACAGAACCAATCTTAGTAACACCAGTAGATAAGTTACCGGAAGCAGCAACCAAATTAACGATTGGAGCAACACCAGCAACAAACATTGGGTTAGCAGCTACACCAGAAATAATAGAAAGTTTGAAAACACCTTGAGTGGTGGCTCCGTTTTCATCATTAATAGTGGTAGTTCCGCCAGCAATGTATTTAACATGGCTTAAGTTCAAAGTAACAGCCTTGTCAGTAACGCCGTTTAAGCCAACAGGGGCAAAATTAGCAGTTACTGGAACATCAAGTCCGCCGTAACCAGCTGGGATAACTAAGTTAAGACCAGTCACTAAAGCTTTTCCACCAACAACTGTAGCGGTTGAACCACCAACAGTGACGGAAGAAATAGCGTCATTAAGACCATTGAAACCTAATTCACTAATTGTTACACCACCGGCAGTTGAAGCTACAAAGTTATAAGTAGCAACAGATTGTAAGGTAGTACCACCAACAACAATCTGTTTAACTGGAGAGGAGTTAGATAGTGAAATAGTGCTTAAAGAACCGGTTCCGACAGTAATAACTTGTCCAGCAGCGGCAGCAGGAGTATTGGCACCGTTATTGATAGTTACAGCTTGATGACTTGTAGAACCATTTCCGTTTCCAATTAAAGTAGTCATAAAAGGAACAAGAGTGGTGTTAGAAAGATCAGCATAAACATCAACTTCAGTACTCTGGTTAGCTGCCACGGTGAAGTTAGTTGAGAAGTTGTTTAAAGCGCTTGGGCTAACAGGGTTTGAACCGCTAGTCATATCAGGGGTTACAATATATAAGTTAGCTAAACCGGTAAGATCAGAAGACAATAAATCAGCTGTATTACTAGCATTTCTTAAACCAACCTTCAAACTAGTTACATTGACACCATCAGCACTGCTAGCTTGGATCATAAATGAACCAATCTTCTGTTTAACAGTGTTACCACTCAAATTTTGACTGGTGTAGCTGCCATTAGCAGAAGCAGTAGCGTTACTGGTACCAGCAGTTAGAGAAACGCCGGTATAAGTAGTGTCAATAGTAGGAGAATAAGTGAAGGAATTTACCCCTTCAAAACCTTGGTTAGGAGCAATTAAATCAGCTTCAGCTGAAGTAATACCGGTATTGCTATTAAGAGTGGAATCACCTTTAACAGTAACGGTAACAGTGGTACCAGCTGGGATAGTAAACAGGTTAGTAGTACCAAAAGTTAAAGTTCTAGCACCGAAAGCACCAGCGGCAGTAGCGACAGCATTCTGGGAAGAACCAACGGTTCCACCATTAACGTAAACACTGACGTTATTGAAGCCTTCGTTAATAGCAGCAGTACCAGCCATGTTCAAAAGAACCTTTAAGCTTTGAACCTTAACATCTTCTCCGTAAGCCTTCAAAGTCCATTGACCTAAAACAGTCTGGGCTTGGTTAGCGACGAATTGAGTGGAGGTAAAAGCAGGGTCACGTTGAATAGAAATGTTACCAGCATTAATAGTGGTAGCATCAGGTGATAAAGGTAAAGAAACAGTATTACCAGTTAAAGCAACGTTAACACCATAGTTGGTATCAGTTAACACCATGTCAGAAGCAGTTTGAATGGAGAAGGTAAAGTTATAGCTTGAGCCTTTAACGATATCACCTCTTAATTCAACGGTACTAGCACCAGTGTTTAATAATACTGGAGCAGCGGATAAATCAAAGTTAACACGGCCATTAGTATCAACTGAAGCAGTGGCTCCAGCTTGAGCGCCGTTAACAAATAACTTTAAGTTCTGAACAGCATCAACAGAGATTGAACCAATCTGTCTGAAGCTAACATAGCTCAATTTAACAGCCTTTTGACCAACATTTAAATTGTCGGACCATAAAGTAGCTGCAGTTGTGCCAGCGTTAATAGTTGTTCCCGAAGCTGTAGGCTTGGAATTAACAGTAACAGTAGCTAAATCAGAAACAGTAGTAATAGACATTAAGTTACCAGCAACTGGGAAAGAACCAGAAACAGCAGCCCCAGAAGAGGTGATGTCAGAAGCGGATTCGATTTCCATGCCGATATTGCCATTAGCATTAGCAGCAACGTCAGCTTTAACAGTGACAGTTACAGTCTGACCAGCATTAACAGTAATAATACCGTTAGCGTTAGCAAAAGTAACATAACCGCTAGACAAGGAACCAGCATCAGTTAACTTAGTGTTACCATTGTAAAGATAAACATTGGATAAAGAATTATCGGATGAAACACCGATTCTCTTTAATCTGATGCTCTTAACAGTGATAGCGCCGTCATTAGCAGCCGTCAAATTGAAGGAAGCTAAAGGAGCGATTGACTGACCACTTCCGTTTGCATTTTGTGCAGAAACGATAGTAGTAGAAGGTTGGGTATTAGCACTAATAGAAGCTGTTAAACCGGAACCGGTAATAGCAACGTTATTATTAGTAGGACCAACTTGTGCATCATAGTTTAAGCTTTCAGCGCCTGTAATAGGAGTTCCGCCAGCTGTAATAGTGTTAGCAAGAGTGATTACATTAGCGAAATCAAATCTATTAGCATTAAAAGCAGCTTCGTTAGCAATAGAACGATAGTTAGTACCATCATATAAATAGATAGCACCGGAATTAGCATTCTTTACTAAAGTACCAGCTGGGATTTGACCAGTGGTTAAAGGAGTACCAATAGTGTAATTGGTGAAGAAAGCATCAGGAACATCGATAACTCTCTTAGCCCAGTTTGCACCATAGATAGCGATAGCATCAGCTTCGCTAGCAATCTTTCTTAATGTGCCATTGGCTTCAACAGCATATACAGAAGGATCAGTTGTGATTTTAACTAATTTTGTACCAGGTCTCACAGTGATGTTAGAACCTAATGGGTAGCTCTGTAATTCTGAAGCAGAAACAGTTACTACGCCACTAAAATCTGAATGCCATGAGAAGTAGACAGAAGAAGTTGGGTAAACATATCTCTTACCATCGTTGCCCAAGAAATAAACAGTTGATAAACCGTCCATCTTGATGAGGTCACCAGCTTGAGGAGCGGCAGCATTGGCCATTGAGCCAAGACCAGTCATTCCTAAGATAGTTAATGTCATTACGCCGATGTTCAAGATTTTGCGTAAATTTTTCATATTTGTAATTAAGGATTCGGAAGTTGAGCGTCCCTACAACATTAGTAAGAACAATTCCCTTCCGAGATTTATTCGGTTAAAGCTGCCATTACGAAGTGTACGCATTGGGTACATCAATCGGAATCCCGCTTCCCTAATCGCGCTAGAATTGCGGACTAGTGAAAAGCTAAATCGATGTACACTTGGGTATCTCGCGATTTTAGCTTATCCCCGAATTTTTTTTGTTTTTAATAGAGTGAAACCAATCCCTGGCGGGACCCGACCCTTTACGGGGTTTCACTGATCTGTCCTAGTAAACTAAACGCAGACCTGTTAATTTATCTCAAACCGTCCAGCCAAATCAGATGATGTAAGAATCTTCCGAAAAGGAATGTTTCAGAAAAGAGATAAACTAACAGCTCGGCGTTTGCCGCGGTTATTTTATCAAATCATTTACTTCTTTTAATTTGTTAAGCGCTTCCGTATAATTTTTGTTATCAAATAAATTTTTGGCTTCTTCTAAAATCTTGGTGGTCGTTGAAGTGGTTAAGGTGTCGGCCGCCGGGGTTGTTGTGCCCACTAGTGAAACACCAACTTTATCTTTACCGACCGAAGCGCTAAAAACTTCATCGCTGCCTGTTGCCCCGGTAGCTAAAACTGGAGCTGGGGCCGCTTTGGCCACAGTTTGCTTATCTAACTTAGCCACGCTCTTTTGCACGGTTTTAATCTCTTCGGCAAACTTAACATTTAGCTTAGCAATTTCTTGTTGATTGTTGAAAGTCGGATCCGATAAAACAGTGGTAATATCCTGAGCGTTATTGGCAGCAAACTGTCCAGCCATTTTTTCTCTTTCGTCGGTATTTAAAATAGTGGTTAACTTAGCCTCTTCAGAAATCTCGCGAGCAATATATAATGATTGGTTAGGTTTGGCATTAACGAGTAATAAATGAGCGTAAGCACTGGAAGCAATCACGACCAACATAATGGAAGTTAAAGCGACCGCTGGGGTGGAAATTGCGATTAAGGCACTTCTTAGATTAATCACAAAAGACGACCAAGCTGTCAAATTAGTCGCCCCGGAATTAGAAATTTGGGTATACAAAGAATCCCGATTAGCTTTTAACCAGCTCGCATCGGGTTTAATTTCTTTAAGATTACCTAATTTTTTGATAAGATCGCGGTCAGTCATAAAATTACGCATTATTACGTTCTAATATACGTAAAAGAAGAAAAAACGTTACAGTGGCGCTCACTATGACGTTTTTAGACTTTAGCCCTGTTTTTTATCCTCTTCCAGCAATTCTTTCAAGGCCGATAGCGAACGATGTAGTAAAACACGGATATTACCCTTAGTTTTACCGGTTACCTCGCTAATTTCTTCAATATCTAAATCATTAACAAATTTTAGAACAATTACTTCTCGGTATTCTTCTTTAAGAAGCGGTAATTTACTGTTAATTCTGGCCAAATCGGTATTTCGGTCCATCTTAGCCTCTAAATCAACGTTTTCGTCAGGTAAATCGATAGGATGCTCTTCATCGTTTAAGGACACTTCTAATTTATTACCGCTTTCCCGGTAATAATCCACAATGGAAGTTCGGGCAATCTTATATAGAAGCGCTCGAAGCGTGCTGCTGCTAGTTAAGCTATTGTTTTGGATGTGATTCCAGGTTTTAAGAAAGATCATGGAAGTCAAATCCTTGGCTTCTTCAATGTGACCCACCTTAAAATAAACAAAGCGATAAATGTCGCCTGCAAAATCGTCATAAACTTTAATAAAGACTTCTTTGTCCTTATTTTTAAGACGACTTAAGGTTTGCTTATCTTTAAATTTTTTAGCCAGTGGTAATTTCAGATATTTGGTATTTTAATAAAAAATAAGGGAATTATTCATTTCCCTGCGACTTTTACCTCTTATTGGTTGCCATAATATTAGCATAAGCGGCAAAAAAGAGCAAGATTAACCCCTTCTTTCAACTCTTCTATTATTTATACGCTTCCAAGTAAAAATCCTTCATTTTAATGAGGACTTCTTAAGTTATTTTTGATTTATTATGAGGAAGATTAAAATATAAGATAATAAAAAAGGCTTCATTTCTGAAGTCTTTTTTATTATGCTTGCCCTCAGCTTACTCAGCCGAACAGGGCTGACGCCCCACAAGCACGTCATTATTATATAAAAAATTTTAACCAATGTCAATGAATAAATAAAAATTAAACTGGTTTAATTCCAGATTTAATTTAATTATAAAATAGACAACATATCATATATGATATATAATGATATTATAAATAATCCTAAAATATATGAAAATTAATAAAGATAAAGCAATTGATTTTGATCAATTTTTGCAAGAAAAACTTAAAAGTCCTAAATTCAAAAAATATTACGACTATTGCGGCCGTCAATTAGAACTTTCCGTTAAAATTTTACAACTTAGAAAAGAAAGAAAAATGAGCCAAGCCGCTTTAGCTAAAAAAATTGGTACTACTCAAAGCAATATCGCTCGAATGGAATGCGGTAATCAAAATTTCACAGTCAATCTACTTGATAAAGTAGCTAAAGCTTTAGATGCAAAATTAGAAATAAACCTAAAATAATCTGTCTTGACTTTTAAAACAAAAAGACCGACAATAATAATACTTTAGTCCAAGATAGGTTGGACTTAGCTATTATTTTATGAATCCAGACAAAGAAATTGCTTCCCCGCTTTGGTTTTCGGTTTCTTCTTCAGCTAAACTGGGCGGCGTTGATCCTAAAACTATTCGCCGGGCACTCAAGAACAATTCCGACCTCAAATATAAGATAGTTAAAGACCGTTATAAAATCGAGCTCGGTTCCCTGTTATTTTTTTTAAATAAAAATATTAAACTCAAAAATAAATTAAAGAAAAATGGTTTAGGCCAATATCTTGAGTAATTATGACTCTTTTAAATGGATTTATCAGGTGCTAATATAGAATATATAAACTTAAAAATAGATTTCTAAAAACCCCTCTTTTTTATCAATCTTCTAAAATTATGACTGTAAAAACTGAGAACTTAAATCGCCCCGTTACCCTAGCTGATATGTCTAGGTTATTTTTAGAAAATAATATTATTCTACTTAAGGCGATGGATGAAAAAATTAAGGCCAATAATGTGGTGCTACTGACAGCGATGGATAAAAAGATTGCAGCTAACAACGTTGTTTTGCTTAAGGCGATGAATGAGAAGATTGCGGCTAACAACATTGTTTTGCTTAAGGCGATGGATGAGAAGATTGCGGCTAACAACATTGTTTTGCTTAAGGCGATGGACGAAAGAATTAAAGCCAACAATGAATATATTTTTGCCAACTTCAACGACCAGACTAACCGAATCGTAAATTTATTCAGCGGCGTTATCAAAATAAAGAAGGATGGTTCTTTTAGAGCCGAAATTCTCTAAAAATTAAAAAATTCCCAAAAATAAAAAAATCACCCGATTCCGAAGGTGATTTTTTTATATACGAGTTCGCTGTTTACAAATTATAGAACAGCATCTTTAACCGCTTTCGCTAGACGGAACTTAACCACAGTCTTAGCTGGGATTTTAATAGTTTCGCCAGTAGCTGGGTTGCGGCCTTCACGAGCTTTTCTTTTTGCTTTAACTAATTTACCGAAGCCAGGAACGATGCATTCACCGTTCTTTTTAACTTCTTTGTAAGTCAGTTCAGCAATAGTTTCTAAAAACATTGCTACTTCTTTCTTAGCATAGCCAGTGGCTTCCGCTAAGTTGGCTACCATTTGAGCCTTTGTCATTTTAGACATAGTTGCATGGGGCTTTGTAATAAATAATTATCTTTTAAAAAAAATAATTAAAATCACTTCTGCCTAAATTATTAAATTGAAAATTTGTTTTTAAAATACAAACTTTCAATTAACCTTTATTTACAAGAGTATTATATCACACGTAAAAATATTTGCCAATAAACAGGGGTCAAGCCAGCCAATTACAAATTAAAAGCCGCTATCTGGGCCTTTACAAAAGATAAAAAATCATTATAATTCACTTTAACGTAACTTAAAAACACAAAAGAATGAAGAAGAAAATTTTGATTGCTGATATTGATCAAGTGTCCCTGATGTATTATGAAAAAATTTTTTTCAATCACGATATTGTTGCTACCACTAATGGCAAAGATGCACTTAAATTATTTTTAGAACATCAACCGGATTTAGTGATTATTAATTCTCAATTAAAAAATATTGATGGTTTTAAAGTCATTAAAGAAATTCGCGCTATCAGCGAAGCGGTAAAAATTTCCATGGTTACTACTTATCATGATGATAAGGAAAAAGCTTTAAATATCGGCTGCGATAGTTTTTATCTGAAGCCGATAAGTCCTGGCGATTTACGAAAAATCGTTGAATAGCAAAAGAGACCGAAAAAATCCGGTCTCTTTTTAAATGCTTTTTATTTCAAATCATAAGTTAGATTCATTTCAATAATTATTTCTTTAAGCCCGCTCGGTGTTTGCGGCGGCACACCGGAACTGCCAGCACTGCTTCCGCCGCCGATTCCTTCGGGATAAACCGGTGACGGCACTTGTAAAATATTTTCATACCAACCCGAAATATCTTTAAGTTTGACTCCCGCGGCCGTTGCCAAAACTTGCGCCTTCGCTTTAGCGTCGTTAATCGCTTTAATCCTGGCCTCCTGCTTTAAATCATTAACACTGGAAACATCAAAAGTTAAACCATTAACTTGATTGGCTCCGGCCGATGTGGCAACGGAAATTATTTTATTTAAATTATTTTTATCCTTATCATAATTACGAACTTTAATTATTAATTGTTCGTTGGCGTTATAACCGGAAACCACTGAAATATTATTTTTATAATCATACTGCGCCGCTAAAGTATAAGCTGAAGTGGAAATATCCGCCTCGGAAATTTTATTGGCATAAACGGCGGCCATTATTTTAGCCATTTTATCATTCAGCTGTCCTAAAGCCACATCCGCTGTTTTAGCTTTATCAATTTGGACGCCCAGCGTGACAATCGCCAAGTCCGGTTCATAAGAGACCTTACCCTGCCCGGTCACCGTCACCTGCCGAGGCTGTTGGCTAGTTATTTTTTCTCTAAGAATTGAAACGATGGCAATAGCAATCACCCCTAAAACCACTAATAATAAAATGATGGTTTTAGGACTGCGCCAAGTTAATTTTTCTGGTTCCATAATAGCTAATTTAATTTTGTTACTCTGATATTATAGCACTTTTCTCTTTATTTTTAAATATTTTAAACGCTTTGGTTCAGCTAAACGCTCAATTGCATAGCGCAGCATCGTTCGCGGCATTAGACTGGCATACTGATCTAAAAAATCGACTAAGCTTTGTTCGTCTCGCTTACCCAATTCCCGCAACATCCAACCGCTGGCTTTATGCATCAAATCCTCCTGATCATTTAAAAGCAAGGCGGCTAGTTTAAGCACTTCCGCACTTTCGTGATTACGGATAAAAGCGATGGTTGACACCATGGCGAGCCGCCGCTCCCAGATATTTTTCGATTTAATTAAACGATAAAGAATGGCTCTCTTGTGAGGATGCCTCACCAAATAATCGCCCATTATTTTATAGACTGATAAATCAACTAAATCCCAATTATTGGCCGCCGCTCGATTTTTTAAATAAAAATTATAAATCTTTTGACGCTCTAAATCAGTCTTAGCCGCTTGATACTGATTAACTAAAATCGTTAAACCGATTAAACGCAGTTCGTGAACCTTATTAGCTAGTAAGCCGGCCACTTCGGCCAAACTTAAATCGGAAAACTCTCGAGCCAGGACTCTAGTTTCAGGCACGCTTAAACCCCAAAAAACATCGCCAGCACCATATTGGCCGGGACCGGTCTTAAAAAAATACCGAGAGTGCTCCGCTCTAACTGGCGAATACAAGGCTTTAGTTTTACTAATTAGTTTAGTTAACTTAGACATAAGTGTAACAAGATGGCTTAATTTACGTATGCTATATGAAGTAATTTAAAAATATCTCACCTTTCAGGAACTTTTTATCTAATTTTAGGTAAATTATTCCTGGAAGGGCGATAGTCATAAGACTTATCACAATCTAGGGTTAGTCGCCTAGATCCCCTTCTTTAAACAATAAATATATGTTTAGAGAAATCCTGGGATTCTTGCTGGTCATCCTGATTGTGAAATTCGCGCTTCCTCAAGAAGTGAGCGATCTAATAACCCAAATCTTGCTTAAAGTTTTAACTTTAGTAAGAGATGCCGTTAATCAGATTCCTGCTACCTTCTAAGACCCCAAAAAGCTTTCCTTCAACCGAAAGCTTTTTTCTTAATCTTAATAATGATAAGCTTTATTATTGATAATCGTGGCCGCACGATAAATCTGTTCCAGTAAAATCACGCGCGCCAGTTCATGCGGAAAAGTTAAGGGCGATAAAGATATTTGCGGATATTTATTTTCCAGTTCTTTGGCAAAACCTAAACTACCGGCAATTACCAGCACGATTTCCTGACGCTGAGTTATGGTCGCGGCAAAATCTAAAGAATTAAATAAAGCGCCGCGCTCTGACATCAGATATATCTGAGCCTCCTGTTTATTGTCCAGCACCGCCTCAATTCTAGCCGCCTCTATCTTTTTAGCCTTATCCTTAGTCGCATCGGAAAAGGCTTCCGCTTTAAGCTCTAAAATATTTAAACGCCCGTAAGGCTTAATCCTTTTAATATAAGAGGCGGCGGCCTCGCTTAAATAGGCTTCTTTAATTTTCCCAACGGTCACGAGTGTAATGTTTAACATGGCTTAATTTTAACAAAAAAATAAATAAGGTCCTAATTTTGATAAAAAAATAAAAAAATACTATAATATAATCATGAAAAAAATTATCCAAGAATTTAAAGAGTTTGCCGTTAAAGGCAACGCCATTGAACTGGCCACAGCGGTGATTATCGGCGGTGCTTTCGGTAAAATAGTGACCTCGCTAGTAGCCGATATTATTATGCCGATTGCCGGACTGCTCACTAAAGGCGAGTCTTTTACCAGCTGGAAAATCATTCTGCGAGAATCGGCCGGCGGCCTAGCACCGCTGACGCTTAATATCGGCACCTTCATCCAGAACATCGTCGACTTCTTAATCGTGACCGGTACAATCTTTTTAATGATTAAGCTGCTCGCCAGACTAAAAGAACAGCTAAAGCGCAATAAAGACGAGGAAGATAAAGTTGCCCCCGAACCGGAGCTGACTAAAGATCAAAAACTGCTAAGTGAAATCCGAGATTTACTAAAAAAATAAACACCAATAAAAAAGAGCCTTCTGTTTTTAGAAAGCTCTTTTTTTTATATCTATCTGGTAAAGGTTAAGCTTTTGGCAATCTTATCAATCACTTTTTCTAAATCGCTTCGATTCTGGCCGTCATACCAAGCCATCAAAGCGTAAATCTTGTTGCCATGGATAAAGACATATTTTATCTGGGTCTGACCGTCTTTAAAAGTTTTTTCTGGAGTTGAAGTCGGTTTTACGACGCTGTCTAAAACCCAAACGCTTAAAGTAAAATCAGAGCACTGAAAAACTCCTTTGTTAAAATAACAAGAACCGGGATATTTTAATTTCACGCCCATATCCTCGTCTTCATAAGTAAAAGTCTTTTTTATTTCTTCCTGGCTAACGGGCGGTAGAATATTCTTATTAGTACTGGTGGCGGAAAGATCCTCGGCCGTCGTCGTCGGTATCACGCAAGTAGTCGCCACATTATTATTTAAACCAGAAGAATTAGGGGTGAGCGGCTCTGTTTTAGAAACAGTTGAGCAGCCAGAAACTAAGAAAATAAGCGGTAAGATTAAAAGCCAAGATTTTTTCATAGATATAGCAAATTATTTTTTATCTTTATATTATAGCACTAATTGGCCAGCGCTGACCAACCCTAAAATTACTATTAAAAAAGCGAAGGCGATGCGGAAAATTAAACCGAAGCGGCCGGCGAGCCACATTAAGCCAATCAAAGGAAAACCGACTAAGGGCCATAAACTATTGCCTCGTTTTAAGCTCGATAAACCATCCAAAGAGGCTCCTTTTAAATCTTCTTCACTGGGAAAAGCGTGGGCGGCCACGGAAAATGATAACCATAAAAAAAGTATTCTTAGACTGGATCCGTGATTTAATAAAGAAACCGCATAAGCTAAAATAAAACTCAGCAAAGAATTAAAAATAATCGGCCCCGTCGATACAAAAAAAGATTGTAAGTAATTATGGGGCGCTTCATGGATTACGTAACCGCTGGGATTACCAAAACGAAAATAAACCGTTTTAACAACAGATAAACCGGATAATTTACAAAATATTTTATGGGCCCATTCATGAACCATGACCCCGGGAAAAGTTAAGAAAAAAAACATTAAAATTATCATTACTAAAACATTATAACATAAGACCAATAAAAAAATCACCTCGTTTTTAATGAGGTGATTTTTCTATTAAAAGTTTATTTATTTTTTAGGATTGGTTTTTGGAGCCACTGTGCGCATCATTCTAACATGGGTAATGCGAGTCGCTGGAGCTGCCTGGACAGTTGGAGCAACTGGAGTAGTGGAAATAACTTGAGCTTGAATAGCTGGAGCAACTACCGGTTGCATCACGCCCTGATTCATCATTTGCCAACCACCAGCTTGAATCTGTCCGACATTGCCCTGGAATCCACAGGCCGCTGGCATTGCTTGGCCGCTGGCATAAGTAATGTTATCTGGCACCATTGATTCTGTTTGTGGAGCCTGAAACCGATTACCGCGCATCATTCTGCCACCTCTCATCATGCCACCACCAACGTTACCCTGTTCATAATTACCTTGTTTAAAAGTGCGGAAATTATTTCGATGGCCGCGTCCTTCGCGGTTTAAATGAGCCCCAACGGAAACGCCAATTGAAAAAACCGCTAAAATTATCACTATTTTAATAAAAATTGCCATTATTTTATGACCTTTGCAACCGCAATGATGATGACCGCAAGCGCCAGGGATTTTATCTTCTGGTTTTTCGCTAATCATACCTATTTCCTTTTTTTCATCTTCCATAAAATTTAAAAATTAATTTTAATTAATATATAAATCCCTATCTGGCTTAATACGCAAAAATGACCAAAATCTTCAAAAATATCGCTATTATTCATTATTCACTTCTTAAAGCATCAACCGGATCTAAACGGCTCGCTTTGTAAGCGGGGTAAAAACCGAAGAAAACGCCGACGAAGAAGGAGAAAGAAAAACCAATTAAAGGACCGGTGACAGAAGCCGCCAGGGTCATAATCTTAAAATAAGAAATAATCGGAATGGCAATCTGACCAACAATTATACCAATTAAACCGCCTAAAGTCGATAGGATAATAGATTCTAAGATAAATTGGCTTAAAATGTTGGATTGTTTGCCGCCAATCGCTTTCGCAATTCCAATTTCCTTGGTTCGCTCAGCTACCGTAACTAACATTACATTCATAATTCCAATTCCAGAAACCACCAAAGTAATGGCCGCAATTACCGTTAACAAAATAGACATTAAACTCGCTGAAGCTTGGGCGGAGGCCACCATACTGCCGGCGTCCATTAATCTAAAATCATCAGCCGCATCGGTTTTTAATTTATGTTCCGTTCGAAGCACACTCGTTATATTAGTGCTAACCGTAGCAACATTATCAACGCTATCCGCCTGAACATTAATCATTACCTGACCTTTAGAACCC
>Ga0214216_1000328_pt1 | contig 18126 bp, 20 predicted proteins | sample TroBogypolimnion_12_FD_153054 | JGI IMG/M metagenome (GOLD analysis project Ga0214216, IMG submission 153054) | Freshwater microbial communities from Trout Bog Lake, WI - 27JUN2007 hypolimnion | ecosystem: Environmental > Aquatic > Freshwater > Lake > Hypolimnion/Profundal zone | place: Trout... | reverse complement strand
TCGTACCACTGATATTATAATTTAGACATGAGATCTAAGTGGTTCGAGTTGAAACCTAAAGCTATAACATTAAGAACGCAAGGAAAATCAATTCGAGACATTGAAGAATTTTTGGATGTTCCTCGTTCTACTCTTAGTGGTTGGCTAAAAAATGTAAAACTTACTGCTTCACAATATAAATTACTGGAAATCAAACATCAAAAAGCTTTAGTAAAAGCAAGAAAATTGGCTGTTGTCTGGCATAACAAACAAAAGTCAGATAGATTAAAATTTGCGGAAAATGAAGCTTTATATAACAGACAATTGGAGGCGGCGCGCCTTTTCTTAACTTTTTTTAACTTAAATATTCCCGATCGTTTGTCGGCTTTGGCGGAATTTCTAAAAGGGGAGGGGGCTTTAAATCCTGATAAAGCAGCCGCTATTTTAGAAATTTGGCAGCGCGCGGCCAGGGATTTAGCTTTAAATGCGGTAGCCTGTCCAGAATTAATCCAGCACACGGCACTAAGCTCGGAGTTAGATAGCGCGGGTGCTTGCCTGTCGTCTTTAAATAACGAAGAAGCTTTACGTCACCTTTGTAAAATATTAGAATTATTAAGTATGTTAAAGAATTATTTGGCGGCCAATGTGGCCCCCATTTTAGTTCTCGAACAAGTCGTTTATAATCTTTAGTTAAAATATTATGAAAAGCCAAAAAATTAGTTTTTTAGTGCTACTACCGCTCCTGGCTCTTTCCTTGTCGGCCTGTTCCTTTTCGCTGTCCTCAAATTCTAGTGCGACTTCCGCGGGACCAGATTTGGGCGGGGTTTTTTTGTCGCTTGATAGCGGCGTTACTTTTAAACAGCAAGTGGCTATTCCTTCGGTTTCTGGCCTGCCAGGCAGTATTGGCAGTCTAAATGTCCGCTCTTTAGTTTTAGATCCTTCGGACAACACCGCTATTTATCTAGCTAGTTATAATCAGGGTTTATATTACTCTTATAATATTACCGCTGGCTGGAATGAGGCAAGCACCTTTCCTAAGGTAACGATCACTAACTTAGTTATTAACCCTAACAGTAAATGCGATCTTTACGCGACTTTTGCTAATCGTTTATATAATTCTAATGATTGTGCTCGGACTTGGAAGCAAATTTATTTGGATTCTAATCAAAGTGTTGTTTTCACGGCTTTAGTTATCGATTTCTATAATCCGGCCAATATTTATTTAGGGACTTCTGAAGGAGATGTGTTAAAGAGTATTGATGGCGGTAATTCCTGGCACGTGATGAAGCGGCTTGATCAGCCGATTGCTAAATTGGTTCTGTCGCCGCGCGATAGCCGCCAGGTTTATGTGCTGACTCAAAATGCTAAGCTTTATACTTTTTTAACTAACACTAATACTAATCCGGATACTTCGGCGGATTTAGAAGCTAATTTTGCGGTCGACAATTGGACGGATCTTAACTCAGTTCTAAAAGATTTGCAGATTGGCGATAATTTCCGCGATTTTGTCATCGTCCCCAGCGACGCTTCAATGTTTTTAACGACTGATCACGCGATTGTAAAATCTTTAGACCACGGTATTACTTGGCAAAAATTAAATTTGCTTCCTTCAGAGAAAGACGGTATTATAAGGACCATGGCGGTTAATCCTCAAGACCCGAAGCAAATTTATTACGCCACTAATTTAACTTTTTTCAGATCAATTGATGGCGGGGCGACCTGGTCTAATAAAAAACTACCGACTAGCCGCGGCGCTTCCTCAATTGTCATTGATTATAAAAATCCCAATAATATTTATTTAGGCGTTAATGAAATTAGTAATTAAAAATATATGAGTAATTTTTTAGAAGACAATAAAGAAGAGTTTACAAGCGTGATTGAATTTTTTAAACGAGATATTTCTAGCTTGCGCACCGGCCGAGCTAACCCGATTATGTTAGATGGCGTTCAAGTTGAAGCTTATGGCGTAATGAACGCCTTAAATGGTGTCGCCAATATTGTGGTCTCTGATTCGCGCAGCTTTATTATCACCCCCTGGGATAAGAGTGTTACTAAAGCGGTAGAAAAGGGAATCGTGGAAGCTAACTTAGGTTTAGGCATTGTTAATGAAGGTGATAAAATTCGTTTAAGCATTCCACCGCTAACTGAAGAAAATCGCAAAGAACTAGTTAAAAAATTAAATGAACGTTTAGAAAAGGCTCGCATTTCTCTGCGCCAGGTTCGTGAGGAAGTAAAGACTGGTATCGAAGCTGAATTTGAGGCTAAAGAAATTACTGAGGATGAAAAATTTCGCTTTGAAAAAGAATTGGATGAATTTGTCGCTAAAAAGAACGAAGAGCTTAAAGAGTTAAGAGATAAAAAAGATAAAGATATAATGGAAATATAAATTAAATGATTACTACAATAATAATATTTATCTTAGTGTTGTCAGTTTTGGTGCTGGCTCACGAATTCGGGCATTTTTTCTCCGCCCGGAAGTTTGGTGTTAAATCTGAAGAATTTGGTTTAGGATTTCCGCCACGAGCTATCGGAGTTTATAAAGACGCTAAAGGGAAGTGGCGTCGTCTTTTAGGCAATAAAAGCGTGGAAGATTTAGCTGGTGAGGCCATCCCCGCAGATACGGTTTATTCTTTGAATTGGCTGCCAATCGGCGGTTTTGTAAAAATTAAGGGTCAAGATGGCGATAGCCGAGAGGAAAACGACAGCTTTGGTGCTAAAAAAATTTGGCAGCGAGCGATTATTTTAGCGGCCGGAGTTTTTATGAATATTGTTCTAGCTTTTGTGTTATTCTCTCTGTGCTTTATGATTGGGGTGCCACAGTCAGTAGATACTGGTGGCCGCATTCAAATTACAGAAATCATTAAAGGCTCACCAGCACAGACCGCCGGTATTTTAAGCGGTGATATTGTTTTAGGTGCCGATGGTCAGAATTTTGCCAGCGTTTTAGAGATGCAAAATTACATTAGCGCTAGAGGCGGCAATGATATTTCTTTAGCACTACGACGCGGTAATCAAGACTTAAATATTAAAGTTAAACCGGAACTTAAAGACGCTAAAGTTTTAATCGGCGTTGGTCTTGATCAAGTTGATACAGTCCATTACTCTTTCTTTAGATCTATTTGGGAGGGTTTAAAACACACCGCAATTTTGCTTTGGCTGATTCTGGTTGCTTTTTTCGGTTTAATCCGCAATATGATAATTGGTGTTGGCGCTGGCGATGCGGTTGGTGGTCCGATTAGAATTGCTCAGATGACCGGTGAAGTGGCTCGTTTCGGTCTGGTCAATCTGCTTAATTTTACCGCTATTCTATCGCTTAATTTGGCAGTGATAAATTTCTTGCCTTTCCCAGCTTTAGATGGTGGCCGCATTTTATTTTTAATTATTGAAAAGATTAAAGGAAAGCCAGTTAAAAAAGAAACTGAGGCGGTGATTCATAATGTTGGCTTTATTATTTTACTGGCGCTGATTGTCCTAGTAACTTATAAAGATATTGCCCGCATGTTTATTAAATAATTTAGCGCTTAAGCATTAAAAATCGAGCCTTTTCTGAGCTCGATTTTTTGTTGTAAAAATGTTATAATTATTATGTTATAAGACAATAATTAAAGTGCCATTTGTCTCAATAAGAAAGTTATTCTTTCTTTTATCAAGTGGATCCATTTCTATGAAAATCAATCTAAAAGCGACGAAGTTGGAAATGACCGATGCCATTGCTAATTATGTTCAAACGAAAATGGATATGCTGGAAAAATATTTAGGGACGACCAAAATTACTAATTGTGATGTTGAAGTGGAACGTATGGTGAGCGGGCAAAATAAAGGCGATATTTTTCGCATGGAGGTTAATTTAGAGGTGCCTCGAGAGTTGTTGCGAGTCGAGAAGACAGAAAACGATTTATATAAAGCGATTGATAAAGTTAAAGATCATTTAGAAGGCGTCATTATAAAATATAAAGAGAAGGCTCGAGATAAAAAACGCGGCAAATAATTAATCTAAAAAATCGACTTATTGCTAAGTCGATTTTTTTATAAGCGAGGGAAGATTATTTATTTAAACGGTTCCATAACATTTTGTCCGCCATCTTCAATTCTGATTTCAGTCACACCAGCTGTCTGCGCACAAGTTTTTAGACTGTTGCTGTAAGTGGTCCAGATTTCTTTTTGAGAATTTCGAGCTTTATCGTTGGCTTTTTTCTGAGTATCTTGAAAAGTTTTATTGCAAGCATTTAAAGCCGTTTGTTGGTTACTGCTTAAAGCTAAAGCGGCTTTCTGACAAGTACCGCGGGCGCTAATGGCGCTGCTTACTTCTGAAGCTGTAGACGCCAGTGAGGCGCTAATTGCCGCATCTTTAATATCGATGGCGGCAGAAGTGCAAGTTACTAAATTGGGAGTCATCGTTGGCAGGACGTAAGCGCTCTTTTTTCTAAGACCAAATAAATCATTACCGATTTTCTTTATTTGATCAAATAATTTAATTTGTTCCGGCGACGCGATTCTTTCTAAAGTCGAAGTGGCCGGTGTGCCAGTGGCTTTATTTTCGGAATTATTTTTTTTAACACCAAATAAGTCTTGTCCGATTTTAACAATTTTTTCAAACAGATTGATGTGCTCTGGCGAAGGAATTCTTTGTAAAGTTGAAGTGCCTGAAGTAGTCGCTAGTGTACTACTAGCGCTGCCGGTGCTTAATTTAATAATTTCAGTTTGTGGCTTTCTGATACCAAATAAATCGTTACCGATTTTTCGGATTTCATTAAAATATTTAGTATATTCCGGCTTCGGGATTTTTTCTAAATTTTTACCGATTACCAAAGTTGAGCTGGCATTATTTGGCCGCGGAGTGCCGTCTCGAGGCTCGATTCTGGGCGTGCCGCTGGCGATTCCGCTTTCTGGGTTAGCCGAAATCAGCATGGGAACGGGGGCGGTGCTGCTGCTAGTTTCCTCGGAATTAAAAGAGGTTAGCATTGGGACCGGTGGGTTCAAATTAGAAGTAGTCGTGGCGGTGTCTTCTGCTAGAACTGGCATCTGTGCCGTCATGGCAAAAATAAAGGAAAAAACCAAGGCGATCGGAATAGTTTTTTTCATAATTTTAAAATTAATTAATAATAGTGAAATTATAACAGAAAATGGCTTTTTACTCAAAGCCGCTCATTAAAAAATTAGTGGTTGAAAAAAATCTTTATTTAGGCTATAATTTCTTATTAATAACACTTATATCCCCACATTTAATTAAACATATATAACCTATGAACTTCCTAACGAAACTTTTAGGCGACCCTAATGAGAAAATTATTAGAAATCTTGATCCAATAATCACTAAGATTAACGGTTTTGAGGCCTCTTTAACGGATTTACCGGAAACCGAACTGAAAGCTAAAACGGCCAGTTTTAAAGAACGTCTAGCTAAAGGCGAGTCTTTAGACGATATTTTGCCTGAGGCTTACGCAGTGGTTCGAGAAGCTTCTCGCCGCTTACTAAACAAACGCCATTACGACGTTCAGCTGGTCGGTGGTATTGTTTTGCATCGCGGGGAAATTGCTGAAATGAAGACCGGTGAAGGTAAAACTTTGGTCGCTACTTTGCCTCTCTATCTTAACGCTTTGGAAGGTAAGGGGGTTCATCTAATTACGGTTAATGATTACTTGGCTCGAGTCGGTGCCGGTTGGATGGCGCCAGTTTATCACGCCCTTGATTTAACAGTCAGTGTTATTGTTCACGATGCGGCTTATGTTTATGACCCAGAATATACTGATGAAACCCAATATGACGATCGCTTAAAACATTTTAAACGAATTTCTCGCCGGGAAGCTTATTATTGCGATATTACTTACGGCACTAATAATGAGTTTGGTTTTGATTTTCTGCGCGATAACATGGTTGGCACTTTAAGTCAGACGGTACAACGAACCTTGCATTACGCCATTGTCGATGAAATCGATTCAATTTTAATTGATGAAGCCCGCACTCCTTTAATTATCAGTTCCGCCGCCGAAGAATCAACCGATAAATATTTTAAATTTGCCGAACTAGTACAACGTCTTGTTGAAGAAGAGGATTATAGCGTTGACGAAAAATTGCGCAGCACCAATTTGACCGAAGGTGGCATGAATAAGATGGAAAAACTTTTAGGAGTAGAGAATATTTATGTTACGGGTGGTATTAAAGATGTGCATCACATCGAACAGGCTCTAAAGGCGCGTGTTTTATTTAAACGTGATCGAGATTATGTAGTTAAAGATGATGAAATAATTATTGTCGATGAATTTACCGGGCGTATGATGCCGGGGCGTCGTTATAGCGAAGGACTTCACCAAGCCATTGAAGCTAAAGAAGGCGTAAAGGTGCAAAAAGAATCACAGACGATGGCGACTATTACCTTTCAGAATTTATTCCGTATGTATGACAAGCTTTGTGGTATGACCGGAACCGCAGTCACTGAAGCAGAGGAGTTTCATAAAATTTATAAATTAGAAACAATTGTTATCCCGACCAACCGTCCTAATATCCGTCAAGATTTTAATGATTTAATTTACCGAACCGAGGAAGATAAATTTAAAGCGGTAATTGCTGATGTTAAAGAACGAAATGAGAAGGGGCAGCCAGTTTTAATCGGTACAATTTCGATTGAGAAGAATGAAGTTTTAGCCGATATGATGGAACGTGAAGGTCTTCACCCGGCCATGTTAAATGCCAAGAATCACCAAAAAGAAGCGGAGATTATTTCCCAGGCCGGTCGTTTAGGTGGTATTACTCTCGCCACTAATATGGCGGGTCGTGGGGTTGATATTTTACTCGGTGGCAGTCCCGATCCTGATGACGAGGCGGATGTAGCTCGAGCTAAAGCTGAGCAGGTTAAAATTTGTGAACTCGGTGGCTTGCACGTTATTGGTACCGAACGCCATGAATCGCGTCGCATTGATAATCAGTTGCGTGGTCGCGCCGGTCGTCAAGGTGACCCTGGTTCGTCTCGTTTTTATGTTTCTACTGAAGACGACCTGATGAGAATTTTTGGTGGCGACCGTATGAAAAACACCATGAAGATGTTAAATGTGCCAGCTGATATGCCAATTGAAAGCGGAATTATTTCGAAATCAGTGGAATCGGCTCAGAAGAAAGTTGAAGGCAACAACTTCGACATGCGTAAACATTTAGTAGAGTATGATGATGTGATTAATAAGCACCGTGAGGCAATTTATCGCCGCCGCCGGGAGATTTTAGAATTAGCCGAAGGTGAAGGCGAGCACGGTGACAAAACTTTGAGCGATATTATTCTAGAATATGTCAGAAACGAAGTTGAAAAAATCGTAGAGTTTAACTGCGTGGGTGATATTAAAGATTGGAATTTAAAAGAAGTCGCTGAAACGGTAGCTAATATTTTTAATTTAAATGACGCCGAGAAGGCTCAGGTGGAAGTTATTGGTAAATCCGAAGTCCATGATCCAGGTCATGAAATCATTACTTACTTAAATGATTTAGCTAAGAGTAAATATGAAACATTGGTTGCCGCTTTTAATCAAATTGGCGTGGCGGCTCCGGAAATTGAAAAGGGAATTTTAATCCGTTCCATTGATCAATTATGGATTGAACATTTAGAGACTATGGATTATCTAAGATCTAGCATTGGCTTGCGCGGCTATGGTCAGCGCGATCCGCTAGTTGAATACAAGAAAGAATCATTCAGACTTTATCAAGAACTTAATGATTTAATCCGCCAGCAAGTCGTTTATTCGATTTATAAGACCGGCGAAGCTGTGGATATGGCCCCGGAAATATTACTTAGTTTGCAGAAAGAAGAAGAGCCAAAAAATTTACAATTTGCCGGCGCTATTAAAGAAGCTGGTGATAATCCACACGGCGAAACTTTTGATTTAGTAAACGAGAAAATGAAAGGTGAAGACGGTAAAGTTGTGGGACGAAATGACCTCTGCCCGTGTGGCTCCGGTTTGAAATATAAGAAATGCCATGGGAAATAAATTTATGAAAAGTAAAAAACAAATTATTTTTATACACGGGGGCATGACCTTTAAGAATAAAAAGGATTATTTTAATTATCTTAAAAATAAGGAAATATCTCTTGATAAAAAAATTCGTTGGAGTGACGAGTACTTGGATAAAGAGTTGGGTAAAAAATTTCAAATCATCAGGCCCAATATGCCTCTTTCGCAGTTTGCTGAATATAAAGATTGGGAAATATGGTTTGAAAGATATATCCCATATTTAGGGAATAATGTAGTGCTTATCGGTGCTTCCCTGGGTGGAATATTTCTTGCAAAATATTTATCAGAAAATAAATTTCCGAAAAAAATACTCGCGACAATTTTAATATGTCCACCATTTGATGATACGTTGCCAGGCGAGGATTTGGCTGGCGGTTTCAAATTAAAACCCGGTTTGTCTTTAATTGAAAAAAATTCTAAGAATTTAATTCTTATGTTTTCAAAAAATGACGACGTTGTTCCAGTTGAACACTCCGAAAAATACAGGAATAAATTGAAAAATGCGAGAGTCATTATTTATAAAAATAAGAATGGGCATTTTAAGATTGCCAAGTTTCCTGAAATTATTAAGATAATAAAATCATTAGGTTAATAAAATCGTTCCTTTCAGCATTATCTACTATAATCTGATATGCCGAATATAGCAGATAAACGATTTATCCACGGGACGAGCTAAAATCTACTGCGGTACACCTTAGAAAACTAAGAAGTGCCACGGGAAATAATATGAGTAAAAATTCTGGAAACTTTGGTAAATTAGTGAAGAATTATAAAATCATTCGACCTAGTTATCCGGTTAAGGTAATTAAAGATATTTATTCTTTTGTTAAAACTCCAAAACCAGTAATTTTAGATTTAGGATGTGGCACCGGAATTTCTACAAGACAAATGGCTAAAAAGAACTCAGTGGTATTTGGCTGTGACATTGACGAAAAAATGTTAGCTCATGCTTCTTTAGATAAAAATAATATTACCTACGTAAAAGGCCGAGCCGAAAAACTCCCGTTTCCCAATGAAACCTTTAATCTTGTCACTATGTTTGCTTCCTTTCATTGGTTTGCAAACAAGCGAGCCTTAAACGAGCTGCGGAGAGTTTTAAAACCAAAAGGAATCATTTGTATAATACAACCAAGGCAAACGTCTCCTTTCCGTCATGACCGAACTGATATAATTAACAGAGTGCTGGGAATAAAAATAAAAACAAAGTACAGCCAAAGAAAATTTGAAGATGTTCTAGGCCAAAATGATTTCAAAATTATTGAAAACAGAATTTACAAAACTGTTAATAAATACACTTTGGAGCAATTTATTAAATTGTCGCAAACTTACAGCATCTGGAATGACGTTCCAACATCAAAGCGCCGGCAAATTCTAAAATTATTTAAAAATCACTTTACCACAATCTTGAAAAACGGTTTTATTAATGACACGGCCGACCTTAATTTAATTTGTGCTAGAAATGTCGCTTGTAAGACGGATTTAAAAAGCAAATAAATCTGTAATTTGAAGGGCAATAAAATTATGAAAAAGCTGCTAACTCTCTGTTTAATTCATCAGGATAATAAGATACTACTTGGTTTAAAAAAGCGGGGTTTTGGGCAGGGAAGATGGAACGGTTTTGGTGGCAAGGTTGAATTAAGTGAAACTATTGAGGAAGCCGCTAAACGCGAACTCAAAGAAGAGTCTGGCATTGAGGCTTCAGATATGATTAAAAGTGGCGTTCTCGATTTCGAGTTTGAAAATAGTTCAGAAAAATTGGAAGTACATATTTTTTATATTAATAAGTTTATTGGGGAGCCTCAAGAAACAGAAGAAATGGAACCCAAGTGGTTTAACGTTGATGAAATCCCTTTTGATAAAATGTGGACAGATGATATTTATTGGTTACCGCTACTCTTGTCTGGTCAAAAATTTAAAGGAAAATTTGTCTTTGATCGGCCATCGGATAAAGATTATTCGGCAAAAATAATTTCTCAGGTTTTAGAGATAGTAGCTGAGATATAAGGAAGCAATTTAGTAAAGCATATGAAAGCCTTTATTTTATGATTAAACTCGGTAAGTATAAACATTACAAAGGTAATGACTATGAAGTCATCGGCCTAGCTCATCATAGCGAAACTTTGGAAGATTTAGTGGTTTATCGTGCGCTTTATGGAGACTTTGATTTATGGGTCAGGCCGCTATCAATGTTTTTAGAAAACGTCGAAATAGATGGGGTAACGAGGTCAAGATTTAAATATCTTGATAAATAGTATGATTTATAAAACCGAACCCGAAAATTTTATTTCTCGATTTGAAATTGTGAGCTGTTATGTCGAGCATGACGGTAAAATTTTAATTTTGCATCGCCAGAATCACAAACCGCAAGGAAATACCTGGGGGCTGCCAGCTGGTAAAATTGACGATAACGAAGATAAAATCGAGGCCATGCTAAGAGAAATTTTTGAAGAAACTGGATACAAAATTGATTTGTCTAATTTAGAATATCTGGATAAAGTTTATGTAAAATATCCAGAGTATTCTTTTATTTATCACATGTTTCGTTTAGTCATAAATAGCGAGCCCTTAATTAAAATAAATCCTGAGGAGCACCAAGATTTTAAATGGGTATCACCTAACGAAGCGCTTAGCCTAGAGTTGATTCAGGATTTAGATGAATGCCTAAAAATATCTTATAATATTTAAATAAAATTTCTTTATCAAAAATTCATCAGATGTTTGTTATAGTGAAAAAATAAAATTAACAAACAAAAAATATGGAAGAAGAAATTAAACAAGTTGCCTTGTTTCAAGGCAAAAAAATCAGGAAAATATGGGATGATGAACATGAAAAATGGTATTTTTCGGTTGTGGATGTAATCTCTGCTCTTACTCAAAGTTCAATACCCAAACGTTACTGGTCGGATTTAAAAGAAAAACTAAATAAAGAGGGTAGTCAAGTGTACGACAAAATCGTACGGTTGAAAATTTTAGCTGAAGATAAAAAAAATCGAGAAACAGACATGGCTGACACTGAATCTATTTTTCGTTTAATACAATCTGTCCCGTCTAGAAACGCTGAACCCTTTAAACTTTGGCTGGCTCGTGTTGGCTATGAGAGAATTGAGGAAGTTGAGGACCCAGAAAGAGCGATTCAAAGAGCGATGGCTACTTATTTAAAGAAAGGCTATTCTAAAGGTTGGGTCGATTTAAGATTAAAAAGTATTGAGATTAGAAAAGATTTAACTAATGAATGGAGCGGGCGGGGCGTAAGACTGCAAAATGAATTTGCAATTTTAACTGATGATATTACTTTTGCTTGGGCTGGTTTAAAAGTTAAAGATTATAAAAAAGTAAAAGAACTTAAAAAGGAGAATTTGCGCGATAACATGACTAACTTAGAATTAGTTTTAAATATGTTAGCTGAGGCTTCGACGACGGAAATTTCTAAAGTTGAAGAACCGAAAAGTTTTACCGCAAATAGACAAGTGGCTCAAAAGGGAGGCGGGGTCGCCGGAAAAGCTAGAGAAGAGTTAGAAAAAAGAGTTGGTCGCTCAATTATTTCTCAGGGTAATTTTTTAAAAAACAAAAATAAACCAGAATTAAAATAATATGACTTTCGTCGATCCTAAAACTTATTATCAAAATCTGCCACAGAAACGAATGGCGGTAGCCGCTCTGTTTTTTAATGAACAGGGGCAGGTTTTAGTTTTAAAAACTAGCTATAAAAAACATTGGACTTTACCGGGCGGGGTCGTGGAACATAATGAATCTCTGAGTCTAGCACTTGTTAGAGAAGTTAAAGAAGAAACTGGCTTGGCTGTTATTAATTATAAACTAGCGGTTTTAGATTATTGTGCCCCTAAGATTGTAAATGAAGTTCAAAACACGGAATCACTGCAGATTCTGTTTGACTGCGGGGTTCTTGATAAGACAGCGGAATCATCTATCAAAATTGATCATGATGAAATTGTGGAGTATAAATTTTGCTCATCCGCCGAGGCTTTAAAAATATTAGGCATCCCTTTGCGCCGTCGGCTTAGTTCTTATTTGGAAGTAAAACGAGCGGTTTATTTAGAAAACGGCTTAAGCATTTAATTTGCATCCTAAAAATAAAAGATTAATATAAATTATATGAGTAAGGCAATTTTTGATCGCGAAACAGCTATTTGTCGCGACCTTCATAATAATAATGGTGGTACTTGTAATTGGGGTGAATGTGATAAGTGCGGCGTGATTCCTTTTATGTATAAAATTTTTAAAGATGAGCAGATTGAAGATGTAGATGAAGTCGCGAGAATCAAAAAAGAAGTTTTTGAACAAGAAGTTTAACTTTAAAATATATGATGAAATTTATTACCGGTAACATTAATAAATTTATCGAAGTGCAAAGCATTTTTCCGGACATTGAACAATTAGATATTGATTTACCGGAAATTCAAAGTCTAGATCCTCAAGAGATTGTGGCCTTTAAATTAAAAGCCGCCCTAGATCACGTCTCGGGTAATTTTATTGTGGAGGACACCTCACTTTATTTAGACGGACTCCATGGTTTACCGGGGCCGCTGATTCGTTGGTTTTTAAAAGCGATGGGACGAGAAGGTTTAGCTAAAGTCGCTTTGTCTTCAGGCAACGATCGGGCAACCGCTAAAACGATTATTGGTTATGCCGATGAAATTGGTGGGGTCCATTATTTTGAAGGCTCTATTTCAGGTCGAATTGTAATGCCGCTGGGAGAAACTTCTTTTGGTTGGGACCCGATTTTTCAGCCCGACGGCTATGATGTTACTTTTGCGGAAATGGGTATAGAGGAAAAGAACCGGATTAGTATGCGCCGCCAAGCCTCTCAAAAGTTAGCTGATTTTTTAAATAAGTAAAATTTTTCAACGTTTCTATAATTAAAACACCCTCGCGGGTGTTTTTGCTTGATTTTTAGGGTTTTATATGATATTTTTCTATTATATTATCTAGCTAATAAACAAAAATATGAGTGAACAGAACGGACGCGAAAGAACTTCATTTCCTGCCATGGAAGAAGATGTTTTAAAATTTTGGCAATCAGCGGCTATTTTTGAAAAATCTTTAAGTAAAGAAGCGCCTCGCGGTGAATATGTTTTTTATGATGGCCCGCCCTTTGCTACTGGAACGCCGCATTACGGACATTTAGTCGGTAGCATTATGAAGGATGTAATTCCGCGTTATCAAACGATGCGGGGCTATCACGTGGCGCGTAAATGGGGCTGGGATTGCCACGGTCTGCCGATTGAAAATATTGTTGAAAAAGAACTGGGCACTAAAACTAAAAAAGAAATTGAGGAACTAGGCGTCGCTAAATTTAATGATTTATGCCGCGCTCGCGTTTCGACTTATATTGATGAATGGAAAACGGTAATTAGCCGTCTGGGTCGCTGGGCGGATATGGAAAATTCTTACCGCACCATGGACTTGCCTTATATGGAAACTATTTGGTGGGCCCTGAAACAGCTGTGGGATAAGGATTTGATTTATAAAGCCTATCGCTCCATGCATATTTGTCCGCGTTGTGAAACCACTTTATCACAGTCGGAAGTTAGTGAAGGCTATAAAGACATTAAAGATTTATCCGCCATTGCTAAATTTGAATTAATCAGTGAGCCGGGAACTTATATTTTAGCTTGGACGACCACTCCTTGGACTTTAATTGGTAATGTGGCGCTGGCTGTAGGTTCCGAAATTGATTATGTAAAAGTTGAAGATGTGGATATTAAAGCGGCTACAGAACCGCTTGGACTAAAAAATCCAGAATCAAATATAAAAAAAGTAAAATATATTTTAGCCAAAGAACAATTTGAGTCGTTAAAGGATAATTTTAAATTTCCTAAAATCACTTCAGAGTTTAAAGGCGCTGATTTAGTTGGCCAAAAATATCAACCCTTATTTAGCTATTACGCCACTGACCCTAAATTAGACCACAAAGAAAATGGTTGGAAAATTTATGCGGCCGAATTTGTCACGACCACTGATGGTACTGGCGTGGTTCATATCGCGCCCGCTTTTGGTGAAGATGATATGGCTTTAGGCAAGGCTAATAATTTACCATTTGTCCAGCATGTCGGCATGGATGGGATGTTTAAATCTGAAGTTACCGACTTTCAGGGCTTGCATGTGAAGCCACTGGAAGATCACATGGCCACTGATATTGAGATTATTAAGTACTTAGCTAGCCACGGCACTTTGTTTCATAAAGAAAAGTATGAGCACAGCTATCCTCATTGCTGGCGCTGTGACACGCCTTTAATTAATTACGCTACTTCTTCCTGGTTTATTAATGTCACTAAACTTAAGCCGGAATTACTGGAGACGGCTAAAGGAATTAATTGGTCACCGGACTATTTAAAAAACGGTCGCTTCGGTAATTGGTTGGAAGGCGCTCGTGATTGGTCAATTTCTCGCCAACGTTTTTGGGCGAGCGCGATTCCGATTTGGGAGTGTGCTTGCGGCCATCAGCACTTAGTTGGCAGCGTCAGCGAGCTGGAGGAATTATCTGGCCAGAAAAATATCGATGATATTCACAAAGACAAAGTTGATCCGATTACTTTTCCGTGTCCTAAATGCGGCGGCGTAATGAAGCGAATTTCCGATGTGCTTGATTGTTGGTTTGAATCCGGTTCAATGCCTTATGCTCAGTTGCATTACCCCTTTGAAAATAAGGACAAATTAGAATCAGAATTTCCGGCCCAATTTATTGCGGAAGGTGTCGATCAAACGCGAACCTGGTTTTATTACACTCACGTGGTGGCAGGCGCTTTGAAAAACAGCCGTGGTTTTGATAATGTCATTGCTAATGGCATTGTGTTGGCCGAGGATGGTAAAAAGATGTCTAAAAAATTAAAGAATTACCCCGACCCTTTAGTAGTAATGGATAAATATGGTTCAGATGCTTTGCGGGCCTATCTTTTATCATCACCCGTGATGCTAGCGGAGAATTTAAATTTTTCCGAGAAAGGCGTTGAAGAATCACTGCGTAAAAACATTATGATTCTGTGGAATGTTTATAAATTCTACGAAATGTATGCTACTAAAGTTCCTGGTGAAATTGTTTTGCCATCAAGTAAAAATGTTATCGATCAGTGGATTCTCGCTAAATTAAAATTATTAAATAAAGAGGTGATAGAAGCCATGGAAGCTTATAATTTACCTAAGGCGACGCGCCCGATTACCGATTTTATTGATGAACTTTCCACTTGGTACCTGCGCCGCAGCCGTGACCGCTTTAAAGAAGAAGGCGCCGATAAAACTGAAGTTTTAACAACTCTGCGTTATGTTTTAAGCGAACTGGCAAAGATTATGGCGCCGGCCATGCCGTTTATTGCCGAAAATCTCTGGCAAAAAGTAACAGGATATAATTTTACTGATGCCGGTAAATCAGTTCATCTTGAAGCTTGGAGTATCTCTTCAGACTTAAGCGAGGCCGAGCAAGAAGTTATTGATAAGATGGAACTAGTGCGCAAAATTGTGGAGTTGGGCTTAGCTCGTCGCGATGAAGCCGGTATTAAAATCCGCCAGATGTTAAGCTCGGTCACCGTTAAATCCCAAGAAATTATTTTAGCTCTAGAATACCTAGATTTAATTAAAGACGAACTTAATATTCAAAAAGTAATTTGGGATTTAGGGGTTTTAGATTATCCTGAACTTATTTTAGACGCCGAGATTACTCCGGAACTTAAGAAAGAGGGAATTAAGAGGGAATTAGTTCGTATTATTAATAACTTAAGAAAAGATGAAGGCTTAACTTTGTCCGATATTGCAGTGGTTAGTGTATTAGGTGTTAGCGATGAAATAAATCAAGTAATTAGTGAGAGGACCGCGGAAATTATGAAAGACACTTTAAGTTCCGCCATTAATGTTTTAACAACTTTGAGTAATGAAACTATTAAAGAAGTAAAAATTGATGATTGTAAATTTACCATCGCTTTAAAACGAGCCTAACTTGATTTTTTACGATTTTTCTGTTATAATAATTAAACTATAATTAATTAAAAAATTATGACTACTTGGATTATTTTAGGCCTTATCGTGGTTTTAGTGCTAGTAATTATGTCGATGTATAACGGACTGATTACTCTTAAAAATCGCGTTGAAGAGGCCATGAGCGATATGGACGTGCAGCTTAAACGTCGCTATGATTTAATTCCTAACTTAATTGAAACGGTGAAGGGGTATGCCGCCCATGAACAGGGAACTTTTGATAAAGTGGTCGCTGCCAGAAATTCAGCAATGGCTGTTTCCAGTTCTGATGTCGAAAATAAGATTAAAGCGGAGAACGAATTATCCTCAACTTTAAAATCAATTTTTGCTCTCTCCGAGGCCTATCCGGATTTAAAAGCTAACCAAAACTTTTTAGAATTACAACGCGAGCTCTCAGATACTGAGGATAAGATTATGGCCTCACGCCGTTTTTATAACGGCAATGTTCGCGACTTCAATACTAAATTGCAAGTTTTTCCGACTAATTTGATAAACAGCCTGCTGAAGTTTACTGTTTATAAGTTTTATGAATTAACCGACAACGCTCAAAGAGAAAACATCAGTGTTAAATTTTAAGTTATGACTTTATATCAAGATAGCGCTTCTAACCAAAGAAAAACCTGGTTTTTAATGACTGGGTTTTTCGTGCTAGTGATGTTAATCGGTTACGCAATTTCCTGGTATTTTAACAGTCCGATAATTTTAGTGATAGCCGTTTTATTTAGCGTGATTTCCAGTTTTGTCAGTTATTGGTGGAGCGATAAAATTGTCTTAGGCATGTCTGGCGCTAAATTAGTTAATCATGAAAATGGCCGAGAAATTTATCATCTGGTGGAAAATTTATGCATCACCGCTGGCCTGCCGCTGCCGAAAATTTATATTATTGAAGACAGTGCGCCTAATGCTTTTGCTACTGGTCGCGATCCGGAGCACGCCGCCATCGCTTTAACTAGCGGTATTTTGGCTAAGCTTGAAAAAGCGGAACTCGAGGGGGTTATCGCTCACGAACTATCCCATATCGGTAATCGTGATATTTTAATTTCCACCGTGGCCACAGTTTTAGTCGGCACGGTTATTCTAGTAACTGATTGGTCCGCTCGTTCGGCTTTTTGGGGGCGTCGCGGCAATGATGAAAATAATAATGGCGGTCTAGGTTTAATTATAATCATCTTACTTTCAATTTTAGCGCCGCTCTCAGCTCAGTTATTGCAGCTGGCTGTTTCCCGTAAACGTGAATTTTTAGCTGATGCCTCTGGCGCACTTTTAACTCGTTATCCAGAGGGTTTAGCTCGAGCACTAGAGAAAATCAGCGCCGATCCTAATGAGCTGGAAACGGCTAATCGAGCCACCGCTCATATGTATATCGTTTCGCCGTTAAAAGGTGATGACGAGGGTAAAAAAACTTCTTGGTTAGCCGCGGCCTTTATGACTCATCCACCGGTGGCTGAAAGAATTAAAAGATTAAGAGATAGTGAAATCAAATAAAAAAAGAAGACCTCGCTTAGCTGGCGGGGTCTTTTTAATAGGTCAGGAAACCTCGCACAGAGGTCAAAGTAGTAAGATAAATATATCGTAAGCCTCGGGACTTTGACCGGCGTGCGAGGATGAATGACTCCTTACTTAACACGCTGCTCACAGCGTGTTAAGCTTTAGTCATGAGAATCCGAGCCTTAAACCATTCAACCTATCAGCATCAATATCATATCGTCTGGGGAACCAAATACCGCCGGAAGTTTTTGAAAGACTATGTTAAACCCGAGCTTCTGGCCGTCTTCGGAATTGCCATGAAAAAATACCCCTCGCTCACTATCGTCGCGATTAACACTGATAATGACCATATCCATATTCAAATCGAAATCGCCCCGGATATCTCGGTGGCCGCCGCCGTTCAAAGACTGAAAATAATGTCTAGCGTTCATCTCAAAAAGAAATTTAAGTTCATCAAGAATATGTACCTTGACGGCGGCATCTGGAGCGTGGGTTACTTTTCCTCGACCATTGGACTTAACGAAGAACAAATCAAGAAGTACATTGCCTGGCAAGGCCAGAAGGATCTACCGCAGGACGCCACGCTCGGATTCTGATGAAACCCCCAGATAAGAAACCCCGTATGAAAAAAACCATCCTTTTTAGGATGGCTTTTTTGAGTGCGGGGAGTAGGTCATTT
>Ga0214216_1000308_pt1 | contig 18913 bp, 20 predicted proteins | sample TroBogypolimnion_12_FD_153054 | JGI IMG/M metagenome (GOLD analysis project Ga0214216, IMG submission 153054) | Freshwater microbial communities from Trout Bog Lake, WI - 27JUN2007 hypolimnion | ecosystem: Environmental > Aquatic > Freshwater > Lake > Hypolimnion/Profundal zone | place: Trout... | reverse complement strand
ACTGGGCTAACTTTAGCCTTACGGCAACCATACCCAATGATGGAACTGCAAATTCAATTTATGTTGGTATCAACTCTGGAACTATGCCAACTGGCGCATATTTTGAACTTTCACAAATGCAACTAGAAGTAGGCCCAGTAGCCACCCCATTCACCACCGCATCAGGAACACTCCAAGGCGAGTTAGCCCTCTGCCAGCGTTACCTTCCAGTATTTACAGGCGGTTCATTGTCGGGCTATGCGTATGCGACAAACGGCGTAATCTACTCAGTAAAGTTCCCAGTTCAGGCTCGTGTGGCTCCAACCTCAATGGTCGTGGTAAGCCAGTCAAATATCTACAGCCTAAACACTTCAGTTCTTTACACTCCTACCTTCAACCTCGCATCAACTGATGGGGCAAATATCGTGGGAGCAATTACGGTTACTGCTGGTCAGGGTAGCCGTCTAGAAGGCGGATATATCTATTTCACAGGATGTGAGTTGTAATGGCAACAGTATCTACTTATCAGAACACTTTAGGCGAGCCAATGGTTATGGTCGTGAACGATGACGGAACCGTTTGGTCAGGCACTAAGGCGGCATACGATGCCCAGCAAGCGGCTCAGGTAGCCCCACAAGCCTGACTGGAACACTCCACAGAGAGTTAAGACCTGTTACCCTTGATCTATGGCACTAGCAATCATGGGTTTTATATGTGGGATCGCAGTTGGGTTTATCTATGGGAGATACTGAGCTAGTACCTCTTGACGAGATATACCGGCAACTAAAGAACCGTTACGACACCTCGGGGTTTAGCCCCTATGTGATCCGTACCGATTGGCAGATTATCCGGCGCATAGGCGTTCACCCTGCGCTCGCTACTGTTCAAGACCTTGAGAAGGTAGTCCTATCGGCTACCAAGCAATCCACCAAGGCAAACTATGTTTCGCGCCTACGCTCGATTTACAAGCACCTCAACAAGATGAACCTCATCAACGGCAATAACGCCGCAGAGGATCTGCCAAAGGTTAAATCAGGTCGTGGCGTACCCAAGCCTGTTACCCAGGCTGAATTTGATAAGTTGATGGCTGAGGCTAAGCAACCTTACAAGGATTGGTTCATACTCGGCGGCTTAGTCGGACTACGCGCGCACGAAGTAGCCAAGATCGAAGGCGCTGATCTGATCGAAGATAACGGCGGCTATTCCTTACGGGTGGTTGGCAAAGGCAAGACCGATCTGATCGTTCCAGTAGCCAAGAGAGTTGCCGAGATGATCCAATCTCACGGCACTCTTGGCAGACTATGGGTTATTGACCCTAATGGCTTCTCCAAGAAGGCGGCAGACGAGATGCGCCGAATCCTCGGCCCGAACGCCAAGCACTTTCACTCTTTACGGCATTACTTTGCAACTACGATGCTAGAGAAGTCCGGTGGCGATCTCCTAGCCGTTAGAGATTTAATGCGCCACTCCTCAGTAGCCACTACTCAGGTCTATACGCAACTCTCACAGGACAAGACACGCTCGCTTGTGAACTTGATAGAGTAGCCCAATGAACCTCGTTCAAAAGGCGGTTGAACAGGGTGGCAAGTTAGCACCCATAGCAATACCCAATACCTTTGGGGGAATGAACCCCTCGGTCTTTATTGATCCTGACGGCGATATCCTCGTTAATGTCCGCGTGGTCAATTACATTCTTTACCATAGCGAGAACAAGCAACTTTATCCTTCACGATGGGGGCCGCTTGCCTATCTTCATCCTGAAAAGGATCAGCGCCTAGTCACCGAGAATTATTTAGTACGCCTCAATAGCGACCTAGTAATGACCGATTGCACCAAGGTTGAGATGTTAGAGCTACATCAACCCATTTGGGAGTTTGTCGGGCTTGAAGATGCTCGCCTTGTCTATTGGGATGATTATTACCTCATAGGCGTTCGCCGCGATACCACAACTAACGGCGTGGGTCGTATGGAACTGACCAAGATCGCGCTAGACAAAGAGAACTGGGTTGCAAAGGAAGTTGATCGCAAGCGAATCCCTGCACCTGTTCCCGATGCCTCGTACTGCGAGAAGAACTGGATGCCGGTACTTGATCGCCCTTATCACTTTGTTAAGTGGTCTAGCCCTGTTGAAGTTGTCGAGTTTGATGGAACACAGACCAAGCAGGTTAGCGTTCGCCAAGGAATCCAGCCCGCTAAAGATCAGCGCGGCGGCTCTCAACTCATACGATGGGGCAACTGTTACATCTCTATAACGCATGAGGTTGATCTCTTCAAGAACTACCTCAACCAAAAAGACGGCATCTACCGTCACAGACTTTGCGTATATGACGATCAGTTAAACCTTGTCGGCCTATCTAAAGAGTTCTCGTTCCTAGATTTCAGGATTGAGTTCTGCGTAGGGATTGCCGAATACCAAGGTGATTTGCTGATTAGCTTTGCCGTTGCAGATAACGCCGCATTTGTATTAGTAACGCCGCGCGTTATTATTGAGGATCTAATAGCGGAGGCGCTTGATGCTTGATGAACTTATATACGCACTATCTAAAGACCCTTTCAACCCACAGTTAAACTTTGAAGTTGCGGTTGAGTACGAGAAGGCAGATCAGATAGCGAGCGCAGTTTCTTTCTATCTACGCACCGCCGAATATGGCAAAGAGTGGGGCGATGTTTATGTTTATACCTCGCTGCTTAAACTTGCCAAATGCTTTAACGAGCAGACAGACCGCCTAACAACAGTTGCTAATTGCCTTATGCAAGCAATCGGATACGACCCTGATCGCCCAGAAGGATTCTTCCTCTTGTCGCAGTTCCACGAACGCCAAGGTAACTGGCGCGAGGCTTGGGTTTATGCTCGAATTGGTCAGAATGTTTCAGGCGATGATTTTGGATATAACCCACTCCCGACAGATGTTGGCTATGTGGAGTACGCCTTAGATTTTGAAGAAGCCGTTGCAGGTTGGTGGCTAGGTCGCAGAGATGAATCCATCAGAATCTTCAATGAGTTGCTTTCTATGGAGATCAGCGATGAGTACCGCCAAGCGATAGAGGCAAACCTTGCCGTTATTCTTTGATATCGGCGCTAATCGTGGCGATGCTACGGTTGTTGCGCTCGCTCTTGGCTACGATGTAGTAGCCCTAGAACCTTCACGGATCTATGCAGAGCTAGTCAAGAACTTTATCTACAACCCTCGCGTTACCCCACTCAAGTTCGCCGCATCTGATAAAGATAACGAGCGCGTGGAGTTCTACGAGGCGCAAGAAGATGGGCTAAGCACCCTCAATAAAGAGTGGCTTACCTCGGACACAATGCCCTATGCCGGCAAACTCTTTTGGACTACCCACGCCAATACGATCACGATAGACACCCTCGCCAAGATATACGGCGAGCCTGATCTCATCAAGATAGATGTTGAAGGCGCTGAGTGGTCGGTATTCAAAGGCATGATCTGTAAATACAAGATGCTTACCTTTGAGTGGACTAAGGCAACAATAGACGAACACCAAAAGCAGTTAGACTATCTGCGCGCTCTTGGCTACACCGAGATAGCACCGCAGTTCATAGAACCGCACTTAGATCAGCCTGATAAGTGGTACGACATAGATCAAGATTTATGGGCTTGGCGAGATGCACACGCTAAAGCCTGGGAAACAGATGGCTGGAAAAGAAACGAACTTAGACCAACTGCCGATGTAGGCATGATTTGGGTACGCTAATAAAGGAGAATAGATGGGCTTGTTAGATCGCCTAGCCGCTAAAGTAGCGGAGCAGATTACTAAAGCGCCAACGCTTGCGCCTTCAGCATCTCCAGTCAATGTGAACGCAATTACCAGCACCGATACTCAGCACTACAACGCTGACCCTATGTATCGCAACCCTATTCTTGGTAGCGCACCATTCCCTGCTGCCGTTCCGCTTTATCCAAACGCGATCAACCCACTCAACCCACGCACAAACCGCGCTGATCCACGCCGTTACGAGTTCTTAGTTGCTCAGAACATCAACCTCTTTGAGAACCGCCTCGTACCATTTAAGACCCTTCGCGTAGCCGCAGATCAAATTGATATTCTTCGCCGTTGTATTGAGGTTCGCAAGGCTAAGATTGCCGGACTTAACTGGGATATCGTTCTTTCAGATTCCGCTACTGAGCGCATCATTGCCGAATCAGGTGGTAATCACCTTCGCGCTATGTCTGAGGCTCGCGCTAAGTTCGCGCCTGAGATCGCTCGTATGCGCGCATTTTGGGAAACACCTGACCCTGCCAACGGACTTACCTTCGTTGATTGGCTCAATATGGCAATCGAAGAGATGGATGTTCTTGATGCCCTTGCTATTTGGCCTCAGATGAAGGCTAATGGCGAGATTCGCGGATTGCAGATCCTAGACGGCTCAACTATTAAGCCACTCCTTGATGATCGCGGTATGCGCCCTGAGCCATCAGTCGGCCCTGCCTTCCAACAGATCCTCTTTGGATTCCCACGCTCTGAATTCCACGCACCAATAGATGATGAAGAGGCAGATGGCGAGTTCTCAAGCGATGAACTTGCTTACCTTGTTCGCAACCGCCGCGCTAACTCCATTTGGGGCTACTCACCTGTTGAGCGCGCTCTTCCAATGGCTGATATCTACCTTCGCCGTCAGCAATGGATCAAGGGCGAGTTCACCGATGGCGTTATGCCTAAGTCTTGGCTTGAACTCCCTGAGTCAGCCAACCTTACCCCTGAGCAGATTCAGGCTTACGAATATATTTACAACGATGAACTCTCAGGTCAGACTGAGCAGCGTAATCGTATGCGTATGTTGCTCCCAGGTGGAAAGTTGCAGTTTGAAGCAGGATACGCCGAGAAGTTCAATGATCGCCTAGATGATTACCTCATCACCTCCATCACCGGACACTTTGGCGTTCTCCCTACCGAACTTGGATTCTCTGCCAAGACTGGTCTTGGTGGCTCAGGTCATCAGCAGGGCGAGAAAGAAGCCGCAGAAGCAATCGGTATTACACCAACTGCTAAGTGGCTTTCTCAGCAACTCTCAGCCCTCTCCTATCGTTGGTTGGGTATGCCACGCGAGCTTGAGTTCCGCTTGTCCGCAAGCGATGCCACAGACAACGAAGAATCAGCCAAGCGCGATGACCTCAAGAAGCGTTCAGGCGGCTTGACTATTAACGAGTGGCGCGATGACAACGGATTGCCTCTTGTTGATACACCTGAAGCTGATATGCCGTTTGTTGTTGCAGGTCAGTCAGTCTTTATGTTCACCCCTGAAGGCATAGTTGCCGCAGGAACCTCACTTGATGAGTCAGGCGTTCAAGATAACGAGCCAAGCGCAACAGAAGCACCTGCCGAGCCAAAGGCAGAGCCAGCCCAAGAAGAAGTTAAGAAGTTCATTCGTTGGGTCAATCGCGGAACCGTTACTCGACCATTCAACTTTGAACACCTAGACCACGCCTACGCCGAGGTTCTCAACAAGTTCGTTGAGGCTCGGGATCTTGACGGCGCTCGTTGGTACGCCGAACGCTATTTGGGGTTGTAATGGAGTGGCATGGCGCGTTAGTGCGCCTATCTGCTAAACACGCTACACAGATCCGCAAAGGATTTAGAAGTGCATTTAACGCCGATGACATTACGGAATCTTTCTTTAATGCCTTCCTCGGTCACACAGAAGTTACAAATCAGCAAGTAAGGGATTGGGCTAAAGTCCATATCACGCCTAACAAGGCCGCCCTTGTTGCTTCGCTTACACCGATCTATGCAGATGGTTGGGTTCTTGGTGATACCGCAGCCAAGGTAATGATTAACAGAAGCCTCAAGAAAGCAGTTCAACCTGCCAATGTTGGCGTAGTTAATTGGGATACTTGGAAGCCCGGCAACCAAGCCGCAGCAACTTTGATTCAACCTTCAGGTGGATTGCAAAGATTGCTTGATAGTCGAGGATTGACTATTGATGGTGTAAGCAATACAAAGTTAGATCGCATTGGAACTGTTCTCGGTAATGCTTTACAGTTAGGCATTACTCCTAAAGAAGTTTCGATAATGGTGGATCAAGTTATCAACGACCCTCAGCAAGCCCTTGTTATTGCACAGACCGAGATGAGTCGCGCAGTAGTTCAAGCTGAACTCGCCCAATACCGAGATTCAAATGTTGAGATGGTTGAGTGGCTAGTCGCTGATCCTTGCGAAGAGTGCCAAGTCAATCTTGATGCTTCCCCTATTTCCATTGATGCCGATTGGCCTAATGGAGATGCGCCGGTTCACCCAAACTGTATGTGTGATATCGCCCCTTACATTTCAGACACCTCAAACCTAGGAGAATAAATGGCAACCTCAATCGCGCCACTTCAACACGGCACAATCACAGTAGGAACAACGGCACAGACGCTACTTACAACCCCAGTTGGAGTTCGTAGAGCTTTGGTCGTTATCCGCAACAATGACTCAAGCAAGACCATCTATATCGGAGATGGAACCGTTACCGCTTCAGGCGTAACTCAGGGTATCGGCATTGCTGCTGGAGCTACTCTTCAGGTTGAGTTCTCATCAGGAACCACCATCTCAGTTATCGCTTCAGGCGCTAACACTTCAGTTTCATTCCTTTGGTCAGCAGGTAACTAATGTCTGAGGGTTTTGTTCCACCTGCGGAAGTTCGCGCTAATGCTAAGCGAGGCTTAGAACTTCGTGAAAAGCATGGTCGCGGTGGTACAGAAGTAGGCGTTGCTCGCGCAAGAGATTTATCAAATGGCGCATCAATATCGCTAGACACCATTCACCGAATGGTCAGTTACTTTGCTCGTCACGAAGTAGATAAGCAAGGCGAAGGTTGGGGCAAGGATTCTGCTGGCTATATCGCTTGGCTCCTATGGGGTGGCGATGCTGGTCGCAGTTGGGCAAACAGAATTTCCAAGGAAAACGAAAAAAAGGATAAAGCACTTATGAACGATTTCACTACCGCTTATGCCTCCATTCTCAAGTATGACGAGAATGACGATGGAACCCTTATGGTCTATGGCAACGCCACAGATGATTCACTAGACCTAGATCAACAGATTTGCGACCCTGCATGGCTTGAGAAGGCTATGCCGGATTGGTTCACATCAGGGGGAAATATCCGTGAGATGCACGGCCCTAACGCGGCGGGAGTAGCCAAGGAATATGAAAACAAGAACGGCAAGCATATTATTGGTGTCCATGTTGTTGATCCTTTGGCAGTTAAGAAGGTTAAGACTCAGGTTTATCGCGGATTCTCAGTAGGCATTAAAGCTCCTCGCGTAGTGCGCGATAACAAGGCTGCTAATGGTCGAATCATTGATGGATCAATCATTGAGGTTTCCCTCGTAGATCGCCCTGCCAACCCTAACGCTAAGTTGATCTTGGCTAAGTCAGTTGATGGGGAATCCACCCTCGTACAGGTAGAAGAGATGCACGAATACAAAGCACCTCTCCCAAGCGAGATCGCTAAAAGAGAAGTTTCAGAAGAAGAGCGCGCGCGCCTCGCAGATAGTGGTGCGGCTATGCCTGACGGTTCATACCCAATCGCAAACATCTCTGATCTGAAAAACGCTATTCAGGCGTTTGGTCGGGCTAAGAACCCTGCCGCAGTAAAGAAGCACATCATTCGCCGCGCTCGCGCACTAAACGCGATTGACCAACTACCCGAGGAGTGGAATGTGAAGAAAGCAGACGATCTCGTCAATGCGGTCAAAGCCTTAGATGCCGACACCGCCAAGTTTGACCAAGTGGCATTTGATGCCGCTCGCCGCGCAGTTGCGGCACTCATTGTTGCTGAAGCCTCAGAAATGGGCGAAGGCGCAGATGAGAGTTATTCCCTAAACCAACTCGTTGAAGTCGCTAACCATCTTATTGCTTGGTATCAAGGCGAAGTTCAAGAAGGAGAAGCAGCACCTATGTCAGACATTGAACTCTCTGCCGAGGCAGAAATTGTAAAAGAACCAGATACCACTATGGGTTGCAAGTGCGATGGTTGCAAGTCCTGCAAGGGTTGCGATTCAAAGATGTGTTCTGGTCACATGGATTACGCTAAAAACTCACACAAGGAAATGGATGCAGAGAAGTCTGCTACTGGCAAGTGCCTTGAGTGTGGTTGCGATACACCGGGCGAAGCACATGGTCGTACAGATGTAACTACTGCCGAGATGATTGATCTTGGCGCAGAAAAGTCTGCTGAAGCAGATGCAACTGTTGATGTAACCGCTGCAATCGCAGAGGCAATCACAGAGCAGACACCAGAAGTTTCTGAGGGTGAAACCTCAGAGGATGAGGGTCTAAAAGCCCTTGTCGCAGAAGCCGTTAAGAGTGCTATGGAAAAGTTTGAAGCAGAGAAAGTCGCTCTAGTTGCTGAAAAAGAGTCAGCAGTAGAGAAGGCTTTGAGTCTTGAAACCGAACTAGCAACGGCACTAGAAAAAACCGTTGCAGGTGGGCCAAAGCGCACCGCAACAAAGCAATCACCAGATACTCAGAATGAGAATATCACCAAGGCTTTGCAATTCAAGGCTAAGGCAGATGCCTCAACTGATCCAATGCTCGCTCGTGGATACATCGAAATGGCTAACGAAGCACTAAAAGCCGCCGGTATCGACAAGCTAACACTCTAAACGAAAAGGAAAATAATGCCTAACGCACAAGAAATGTTTGGCGAAACATCGCCAAAGGACTTGGCTGCCAAAAACGAGGCGTTTGAAACTGCTCTTAAGTCAGCAGTAGCAGCGCCAAACCTTGACCCAATGTTCAAGCAGAAGGTGGATGCAGGACTTCCACAGGCTTTTGCTAACAAGTCACTCTCAGCCGATGGAGTTGCTGCTCTTAACAATGCTCTCGCAGAATCAACTGCTGACATTGCCAAGGATATCAGCCTTACATCACCACTTAACTCATCCTTCGCAGCCTTCGACCTCGAAGCACCTGCTAAGTACCTCGTACCAGTTCCAACACCACTTCGTAACAAGCTCCCTCGTACAAAGGGTGTCGGTACTGCACACCGCATCAAGAGAATCACAGGATTCACTAACGCGATCACAGGTACATCAAACATCCACCCAGGTATCACAGAAACTACACAGAACAACTTTGCAGTTAATGGTTCTGCTAACCCTCTATACCTCAACCGTGGCCCAAAGATTTCCTATACTGCTGACGATAAAATCTTCGCTTATAGCTCATTCGGCTTGAGCGATGATGTAACATTTGATGCTCAGTATTCAGGTCTTGGATACCAGGATCTCATTGCGACTTCTGCTCGCTCACTCCTCTACTCAACAATGCTCGCTGAAGAGCGTATGCTTTTGATGGGTCGCGGAACTTCAGGTAACGGATTCTCTGGCGCACTTGCTGCTCCAACAATCACCGCTACTGCTCGTACTGCCGTCACAGGTGAAACACCTATCTCTGCTGGTACTAAGGTATGGGTCAAGGCTACTTCTGATGCTGGTTCATTCGGTGACTCAGTTGTTTCTTCAGTTGCTTCTGCAACTCCAGACGGATCAACTCAGGTTATCGATGTTGTCGTTTCAGCAGCAATTTCAGGCGCTCTCGGATACAAGGTATTCTCAGGCGTAGGCGCTTCTGAGCCTGCTGATACTGCTAAGTTCTATCAGGGTCGTACTGCTACCCTCAAGTTCACCCTTCAGGGCGTTCTTGCTACAACAGGCGATGTTGCTTCAAACCACGCTGCCGACACATCTGCTTACTCAGCAGGTTATGACGGAATCTTGGCTTATGTTCTTGGCGCACAGTCAGGTTACAACAACAACATCAACTCAACATTCTCAACAAGCAACCCTGGCGTAGAGTTCCAGACTGCTTTTGCTGCAATGTACGCTAACAACCTCGCTAACCCTGATGAGATCTTCATGAATGGTTCAGATCGTAAGCAGCTCTCAGATGCAATCAAGTCTGCTGGCTCAACATCTGCATACCGTTTGAACCTCACTCAGAGCGAAACCGGCTCTTATGTCGGTGGCGCAACGATTGATGCACTCCACAACGAAGTTACAGGTAAGCTCGTGGATCTCACAGTTCACCCATACCTTCCACAGGGTGTTGCACCAATTCTTTCGTATGTCTTGCCATTTGAGAACTCAGAGGTTTCAAATCTCTGGGCTGCTGTGAATGTGCAGGATTACACATATCTCAACTGGCCTAAGATCCAGTTGCAGAACGAAGCATCAACCTACTTCCGTGGAACATTCGTTGCATATGGCCCAACATGGTCAGGTGCAGTTTCCGGTATCAAGGCTGCTTAGTATCACAACGATTGAGAGCGCATCGCAAGGTGCGCTCTCTCTCATAAAAGGAGGCAAACAATGACAAAGATGATTCCACCAAAGGGTATGACCAGCGTTTCAATCAATACGCCCAATGGCAAGAAAAGCAAGTTTGTTGGTAAAGATGGATTGCTCCATATCAACGATCCTAAACTGGTCAAGAAACTCAAGGCAGAAGGCTTAGGCGTAGCGAGCGCAAGCGGCGTAATCGCTAATAGTTCGGCAGTAGGTTTTCCTTGTAAAGCCTGCGGGTTCGGTTCATTCTTCAAGAAATGCTCAAAGTGCGGAGAAATAAATGGCTAATGCTTATACCAACACAACACATAAGTTCTCCACCCCTTACCTGACCCTTGCTGAGTTCAAGAACGCCCCTACCGCTATTGATATTGACAATCTAGTATTCAACTCTCAAGACCCCGATGTGCAGGATGCCGAACTCTCTAATGTGATCGCCCGCGCCTCATCGTGGATTGACACATATTGCAATCAGGTTCTCGCGGCTACAACCGAAACCGAGAATATGCGTGGTCGCTTGAGTAGCGATGGAACCCTGCGTATCCACCCACGCTACAACCCTATTCTTGCCGTTATTGCTTTCAGTTACGGCAACCCTACTTCTCAGATGAACCCAATCGTTGATCCATCCGTTGCGTGGATTGAGGATTCTCAAATCATTATGCCGATTGGCAATCTCAGCTTTAACTACACCACCCAAGGCCCACTCCAATTCGGCTTGCCAATGACTCCTCGCCGTGAGTTGTTTGTTAATCTTCAGTATGTTGCTGGATACGCCAATACGACCATTACAAGCGCCACCGCAGGGCAATCCACCCTGGTAGTCGCAGATCCAACAGGTATTATCGCTAACTCAAGCCTACAAATCTATGACGGCTTCAACTCAGAGTTAGTCACAATCGCCAGCAACCACACCTACGGCAATTCCACAGTAGCCCTTGCCTCGCCTTTGGCTTACTCACACGGAACCGGCGTTTCAATCTCAGCACTACCGCCAGCCGTCAAAGAAGCAGCGATCTTGGTGACTACTGCAATGCTCAAGGTTCGTGGCGATTCCTCAATGACTATGGCGATCTCAAATACCGCAGGTCAAACTGTTGCGGGCAAGGATAAGATGGGCGAAGATATTGCGCTCGCTAAAGAACTCCTTACCCCTTATCGTAGGGTCAGATAATGGCAGTAGGTCGCAAAGAAGCCCGAGATACTATTGCTACCTTTATCAAGCCTCCACAGGTAGATGGCATCAATCAGGTCTTTACCTCGTTTCCTAAGCGTATTAACTTTGAGGTTAATGCCTTACCTTCTCAAAGAAGCCGTTGCGCTGCCGTAGTCTTTATTGAGTCAGAAACCGAAACTCGTATTGGCTTGGGTGGCTATACCTCAGCAGGTGTGGCTACTGGCATCAAGAAGGTTGATTACTCAGTAGCAATTCAGCTCTTTCATCACTCGCTAGAAAATGATGCAGAGGATGCTATGGCTGACTTTGACCGAGTGATAGACAACCTCAAGAACCGCCTTCGCTCAGATCACCAATTCGGCGATAAGTCAGGCGTACTTGTATGGCAAGCGGCAGAACCAGTCATTAACACATCTTACGGCGAACCAATGTCCACCAATGGTACTGCTACCGAAACTTGGGCGGTTGTTCGATTTGATGTAACCCAAGTAATCAACGCATAGGAGTAATCATGCAGTTCACTTATACAGGCTCAGATGAGCGAGTTTTCCCAAGTATCGCAGTAACAGTTCAACCTAATGACACCTTTGAAGCGCCTGAAGATTTCAGCGCAGCAAATGTTTCATCAAAGTCCACCAAGTCCAAGCCAACAGTAGGAGATGAATAATGGCACTAGCACAACCATCCGTTAAGTCGTATTTAGGCGTTGCCCTAGAAACGACAAAAGGAACACCAGTAACGGCTACAAACTTTGTGCCAGTTACCATGAACAGTTTTAAGCCTGTTGATGTAATCGCACCTCTTTACGACACAGGGCTTCGTGGCTCACTCGTTGAGAACTACGCCTATGTTCAGGGCCGCCGTCACACAACCATTGACTTTGGTGGGCCAGTCTTTGCAGACACAATCGGCTACTGGATCGCTGGCGTACTTGGCGATGTAACCACAACAGGTTCATCAGCCCCTTACACACACGCTATTGCGGTTAAGAACGCCGTAGGAACAACTGGCGATGCTCAGCCAAAGGCTCTCACCATCACAGACTTCTATTCAGCCAACACACGCCAATATCCAGGCGCTCAAATTACAGACTTTGGTCTTACATTCAACGCTGACGGAATGTTGGAATACACGGTCAAGGCTATGGGCTTCCCATCAGTTACTACAACTGCTCCAGCCCCATCGTTCTCAACAGTTCTTCCTACTCAGGTATGGACTGGAACGGTAACAGTTGGTGGATCGCAGATCGCTTATGTTCGTACCGGAACCCTTGATCTCTCACGCAAGTCAGAAGCTATTTGGGGTCTATCTAATACTCAATCCCCATATCAGGTATTTCTTGGCGCGCTAACTGCTAAGGGTAAGATCACCTTTGTTATGCAGGATGATGCAGAACTTACTCGTTACATCACCAACACTCAGCCAGCCCTTACCTTCAACTTCTCAACAGGTTCAGGTGCAACTGCTACTCAGGTTGCTTTCACTCTCTCAAAGGGTGCTTATGTAACTGGCGCGATTGAGCGCAACGCTGATTATGTTGAAGTGACCGTAGATATCGAAGGTCTTGGAAATACAACAGATGTTGGCGCAACTGCTGGCTATTCACCTGTTAAGTTCACGCTTCAGAACGCACTCCCAAGCGGAACATTCCAGTAACCGATAGAATCCCGCTAGGAGAGGCCGCCTTCCCCTCTCCTAGTCGGGCTATTATTGCGAAGGCAAGTTGGAAGGAAACCAATGTCTAAAACTATTACGCTCCCATCAGGTAACACCGCAGTATTGCGCGACCCATCAACCCTACGCGTGAAAGATCGCAAGAAGGTTGTTGCGGCGGCTAATGGTCAAGAAGGCTTGCTTCAGGCTATGTCTATGACCGATGGCTTAATTGCGGTTCTTGTCGAGTCGTGGTCGTTTGACCTTATTATCCCATCAATTCACATCGTCTCACTTGATGAGCTAACTATGCCTGACTACGATGCTTTAGCGGCAGAAGCGGCTAAGGCTCAATCGGCTATCTTTACAGACTTTACCGATACCCCTGCTAACCAGCAGAACCCCGATAGCCCTTTAGGAGAGTTGAACGCCTAAAGTGGGTTATAGAAGGTAATCAAACTAACGAAAACTTTGATTATCCTTATGAAGAATATTTTTACTATTTATGCGCGAAAGAATTTGGTTGGACTCCTCAAGAAACAGACGAGCAACCCGCAGAAATAGTTGATTGGATTATCAAAATATGGGGCATAGTCAAGGAGGTTGAAAATGATCGAGAACAACATTCCTGAAGTTATGCGTTCAATTTTAAAGGCTCAGACTCGTATTGATGATGGCGCTCGTATGGCGCGCGATGAGATGATGACTCAACTTATTCAACTTTCTAAAGAACAAATTAAAGGCAAGCGCCAACCTAGTACTAAAGCCGAACCCAACAAGCCACCAATGAACCGCACAGGCAACTTGCGCCGATCTATTAAGGGCGAGAAGATGCGCGAGGGGTTTGCCACCTATTCAGCCGTAGTTGGCCCAACAATTATCTATGGTCGCAGGGTTGAACTTGGTGGGGGCAACTGGCCTAAAGATACAAAGTTCCCATATATGAAGCCAGCGTGGGAAAAGTTTAGACCTATGGCACTTGGCATTATCCGCAAACACTTGGCTCTCTAGGAGGCTACTATGGCAGAGTTCTTTCCCCCAGTTCTCTTTGAGATAAAGGCTAAAGCTACTGAAGCTCTTGCTACTTTTGGCAAAGTCAATAAAGAACTTGCAACAATGGAAAAGAATGGCGTTCTTGCTAGTGGCGCTCTTGGTAAAATGGAAAAAGCTTCTAAACTTGCCGGTACGGCAATCCTTGGATTGGGTGGAGCGTTTGCTGCTTTTGGTATTGCCAGCGTAAAGACTCTTGATACCGTTGAGAAATCTCAGGCTAATCTTGAGATAGCCGTTAAAAATACTGGCGTTAGTTTTGCCGCCGCTAAGCCTGTTATTGACGAACACGCTAAAGCAATGATGGCTCTTGGATTTACCTATAACGATACTTACGGCGCATTAGCCAAGATGACCGCCGCTTCAGGTAGTCCACAACTTGCCCTTAATAGCCTTGGAGCCGCAGCCGATCTTGCTCGGTTTAAACAAATATCCCTTGCCGATGCAGGAACTCTTGTAGCTCGTGCCTCTATTGGTCAAGCTAAAGGTCTTGGCGATCTAGGTCTTGCCCTTGGTAAGACAATTCCTAAAGGCGCTTCTTTTGCTGAAATCCTTAAGGCTATTGAATCACGCGCTGGCGGTGCGGCTTATCAGTTTAAAAACACGCTATCAGGATCTATTCAAGTCGCTCAGGCTAACTTCCAAGCGCTTGAAGTTCAGGTCGGAACTAAACTCGTACCAACCCTTACAAAACTCACCAACTGGATTACTAATACAGGTATTCCAGGCTTAGAAAAGTTATTCAAGTTTATTAGCGATCACAAGACAATTTTTGAAGGTCTTGGCGTAGCCCTAGCCGTTATTTGGGCAGTTCCTAAAGTTGCCGGAATCATATCTGCTATTGGCACAATGATTAAAGCGTATCAAGCACTTCGAGATGCCGCAGCCGCAGCCGCTATTGCAGATGCCTTTGCAACGGGTGGTATTAGCGTAGCCGCCGCAACTGCCGCCCTTGCTGGAGCTGCCGCAGTCTATGGCGGTTTTTTGCTTCATAAAGATCTCTCTTCATCGGGTGCTTCTAAAGTTGCAACACCAACCCCTAAACCAAGTGTTACTCCCAATCTTGCTGGTCGTGGTGTAACTCGTTATGACACATCTACAAAGACAAGCAAAGCAAAAAGCGGATATAGCAAATCAGCCAAGACTGGATCAGTTACAATTACTAATATTATTAATAATCCAAACCCTAGCGCGGTTGCTGCACAAGTTACAAAACAAGCAACACTAGGCGTTACGAAAGGCAAATAATGGGAAGCGTATCAAGTCTAAATCCATATCAGTTTGCTTACAATGGTTTTATCTTTGGATCGGGAACGCCTTACATTGTTGAGAATGTAGATGGGCTTGCCAGCCTACCGCCTTTGCGTGTTCAAGATGATAACCGAGGTTATATTGACGGCTCGTATTCAGGGCGCGATTTCTATGATGGTCGAACAGTTACGATTGATATTGTCATTATTGGCGATGGAACTCACAACGCTCAGTATTACTACAAGCAGTTACAAACCGCCTTTATGCCTTTACAAATTGGCACACCTTCTCAGTTGCAAATATTTGGTTTATTCCAATTCCAACTTGTCAATGAATCTCTCGCCGGTGACTCCACAGTTACAGGTTTGAAGCGTATGTATGGCAGAGTTCGCAAAATTGAAACCTCTATTGATCCTGATTACACTTACGGATATATCACCACTCAAGTTGAATTCTTTTTCCCTGACCCTCGTTATTATGACGATACTGCCAAAACTGGTTCGGGTAGCTCTATTTCCCTTGTAAATAACGGAACTGCCACAACTTGCCCTTACATCACCATAACAACAACTCCATCAACCTTTACCATTTCTGACGGCACTTACAATATGCTCTTTTCTACGAGCAGTAGCGCAACAATGACTATTGACCTTCTTCAAAGAGTCATTGGTCAGGGCGCAACTTCGGCTAGAAATACTTTTGTTTCAGGTTACTATTGGCTTAATGTGCCACCACAAAGTTCAGCAACCTGGACAATGAGTAGCGGAACTATGCAAATTAATTACAGAAATGCGTATCTCTAATGTCAGAATTTCGATATATGACTACTGCCCTATGGCAGAACGGTGCAACGCCTAATCCAATTCTCTCTGAGTTGCCATTCACAAATGTAAATTTTACTCAGCAACTAAATAGCATTGGAACATTTACAGGCGATCTCCTTTTGTCAGGTATTGATGTTATAGGAATGAACGCCCTTGACGGAACTTCACCTTCTCAAACTTGCCTTTATGTAATGTATGGCGATCAAATTGTATGGGGTGGAATTATTTGGGATCGCAGTTGGGATTCCTCAACTCAAATCCTTAGTATTACTGCTCAAGAAATGATGAGTTACTTTACTCGGCGAAGAATCACATCGGCTAATAACCCTAGTTACTATTCCACAAGCCACACTCAAATTGCCTACACTTCAAAAGATCCTTGTTATATTGCTAATGATCTTATCTCTTACGCTCAAGGCGTATCTCATGGCAATATTGGGCTAAAAACCACTACTACAACCTCAGGTTATTCGGTCAGCCGCACTTATTACAACTTTGAATTAAAACAGTTGTATCAGGCCATTAAAGACCTTTCTGATGGTCTTGATGTGGGTACTGCTCAGCCATTCTTTGATTTTGCTATTACCTACACCCAGTCAGCCGAAGGTTCATCATCTAACAAAATTGTTAAAAACTTTGCTATGGGATCGCCTTACCTTGGCAATGGTTTAAGTTTAGCCACTACAGTATTTCAATTTCCAGGCAATCTTGTTGAATACACTTTCCCCGAAGATGGCATTAAATCTGCTAATACCCTTTATGGTTTGGGCTATGGCGCAAATGTTAATAAATATCAAGCCACCGCTACTGACGATACAACAGGTGGAACTATCAGCTCTACCGGAACCGCCGCGCTCTTAGAAGATTCCATCAGCCTTATCGATGTGGTTAGCAAGCCGCTTCTTGGTTCTATTACTCTTGGCAATCTCAATGCTATATCCCAACCTCCAACTACTGTTCAGGTGGTCTTGCCTTCTTATGGCGATCCTCAATTTGGCACTTATGGCGTAGGTGATTTTGTTCGCCTTGTCTTACAAGATGATCGTTTTCCTAACGGATTAAGTACCCAATATCGAATTGTGGCTATGAACGCTCAGCCGGGCGAAAACGGCCCCGATAGAATTACAGTCACTCTTACTAAACCGCTTTTTGGCACAGGACAGGTGGTGACTAACTAATGTCTTATATCAATATGACCCCAAACATACAAGATATGTTTGCAACCATAAATGATCGTTTGCGTAAATTAGAAACTGGCCCTAGTGGGCCGCAGGATACTGCCGATGCCGCGCAAGCAACGGCGGTTCAAGCTACCGTTCTTGCAACTCAAGCCACTACTGCCGCCCAATTTGCTAATACCCAAGCCACTACCGCCATTGCCCTTGCTGGCACAAAGAACACAGTTTTTTATTCAGGAACCGCCCCAACCGCCAATGCAGTTAATGACCAATGGATTGATACGGCATTAGGAAACAAACTTTTTATTTGGGATGGTTCATTTTGGGTTTCTGCTCAAGATTCCGCTATTACTGCTGCTCAAAGTACCGCTAATGGCAAGAACGCTATTTATCGTCAAGGATCAACCCCAACAACCCCATACACAGGTACTCAGTTTATTACTGGCGATATGTGGTTTAACACTTCTTCTGATAACGCAATTTCTTATTGGACTGGTTCTGGCTGGAGTCCAACATCGCTTGGAACAAACGCTCTTGCTAATTTTTCTGCTAATAAAATTACATCAGGAACTATTGATGCAAGCGTAGTTAATGTATCAAACATTAATGCTGGCAATATTTCAACAGGCTATCTTGCTGCAAGCAGAATTCAAACAGGATCATTAAACGCAAGCGTTATTACATCTGGAACAATAACCGCAACTCAAATTGCCGCTGGAACCATTACTGCCACTCAAATATCTTCATCTTATGTTTATGCAGGGTCTATTCAAGCAACTCAAATAACGGCTGGAAATCTTGTAGGGTTTGATATAAATAACGGATCAGGAACTTTTCATGTAGATAGTTCAGGAAATCTTACCGCCACTAGCGCAAATATCACAGGAACAATCCATGCTTCTGCTGGAACCGTTGGTGGTTTTACGATTGGTTCAACTTATTTAAGTGGTAGCGGTGCTTTCTTCCTTAATTCTTCTACTGGAGATGCTACCTTTAATTCAGTAACTCTTGGATTCTCTGGTATCTATAATTGGTCAGCCGCCGGAGCGCTTACTGCCGCATCGCTTACTACATCTGGAACTGCCGATATAGGTGGAAATCTTCAAGTTCACGCAATGACTACTTACAACAGTTCAACCGATTACGCCGTTTGGTGGAGATCGTCTAATGGTAGATTTTATTACAATTCATCTTCACGGCGATATAAAGAAAATATAAAAATTGATAATACTGGTTATCTTTCTGCCCTTGTTAAACTTAATCCAGTAAGTTTTACATATAAGGCAGAAGTATCCGATACCCCAAATGTTAAACAATTTGGTTTAATTGCAGAAGATGTGGATTTAATTCCTGAATTAAAACCAATGGTTACTTACAATAAAGATAATCAACCAGATGCTATTGCTTATGATAAATTAGGCGTATTCACCATATCGGCATTAAAAGAAATCAATGACCGCTTAACTAAGTTAGAAGGCAAATAATGGAACTACCTATTGACGAAGTATTAAA